>Ga0208235_1000052_pt1 | contig 35870 bp, 35 predicted proteins | sample LakMenEpi22Oct12_FD_150727 | JGI IMG/M metagenome (GOLD analysis project Ga0208235, IMG submission 150727) | Freshwater microbial communities from Lake Mendota, WI - 22OCT2012 deep hole epilimnion (SPAdes) | ecosystem: Environmental > Aquatic > Freshwater > Lake > Epilimnion/Euphotic zone ... | reverse complement strand
CTCGGAAAGGGTATGGAAACGCATTGCTGTGTTCCCATTGCCGAAATGTCGCTTTGTGCAAGTGTGGCGGTAGGTTGAGCGTTGTTTCCAAAGGATTAGCGCCGACCTGTGTTCATTGTGGAACTGCTTTTCCGACATGGAGATGCACCTATTGTGATCGGGATAAGCAGTATTTAGCAGGGCGAGGTATCGATAGAGCTGCAGAAGAGATTTCTCGTGCTTTTCCAGGTTTTCCTGTTGTGATTTCCGCAGGCGATGTCATCAAAGACAGTATCGATGCCAAGCCGGCGCTGGTTCTTTCAACACCAGGTGCTCAACCACTTGTAAGCGGTGGATATGCTGCTGTGGTTGTTCTGGATGCAATTCGATTCTTTTCTCACACAGATATCAATGGACAAGAAAGAGCACGCGAACTTCTGTTCGAAACCGCTTCTATGGTCAGCGTTGATGGCCAAGTTCTCTTGGTGCTTGATGATTCTCATCCGATCGTTGCGGCTATTGCACGATGGAATATTGCACCACTTCTGAAGAGGGAGCTTGCAGAGCGAGTCGAACTTAAGTTACCGCCGTCAGTTTCATCAGCGGTCTTGGTAACTGATCAAGCGGCTGCACCAGCAATTGTGTCAGGATTAAAGAAGGCGTTGGAGGATTCTCGATTGCCATCTAGTACGCGAATTTATGGGCCTACACTTTTGCCGAAGGGGCTAGCAAAGATTGTTGTGCATGTTTCACATGGACAGAGTTCTGATTTAGCCAAAATCCTGCACGAATTGCAGCGAAAGCGCAGTATTTCAAAAAAGGATTTACTCACACTTAGAATCGATCCATATTCACTGTAAGGGATTGGTAGACTTACGTCATGTCGATTCAAGAGATCCGCTACTTTGGAGACCCGGTTCTGACGACCCCTGCTTCGGAGGTTGTCGATTTCGACAAGGAACTAAGGATTCTGGTGAAGGATCTGACTGACACCATGCTTGATGCACCAGGAGCTGGTTTGGCTGCACCGCAAATAGGAGTGTCTTTACGCGTTTTTGTCTGGGATGTTGATGAAACACTCGGCCATTTGATTAATCCAACCTTGACTTTGAGCGATGAAATGCAAGATGGCGAAGAAGGCTGCTTATCTTTTCCCGAGTTACGTTATGAAACTCCGCGAGCTATGCGCGCAGTGGCTAAGGGTTTTAACATGTACGGAGAGCCAATAACGGTCGAAGGAAGTGAATTTTTAGCTCGTGCACTCCAACATGAGACGGATCATCTCAATGGAATCTTGTTCATAGACAAGTTATCGACCGAGAATCGCAAGTTGGCCATGAAGGAAATTCGTGAGTCCGAATGGTTCAACCTTGCGGCAGAAAAAGGTCAAGCAATTCAAGTGAAGGATTCACCTCACTCCATCTTCGGACGGAACACCTAATGCACATCGGAGTAGCCGCTACTCCGGATGTTGCCATCCCAACTTTAGATTGGTTGATTTCCAGCGAACACAAGGTTGATTTAGTGATTACCCAGCCGGACAAACCCGCCGGCCGCGGACGAGTGCTGAAGCAAAGTTTTGTAGGGGAGTGGGCTACTTCTCGGGATATTCCTGTGATAAAGCCAGTGACTTCAGATGAGTTAATTGGAAAGATTAACGATTTAGATTGCGTTGTGACTATTGGTTACGGAGTTTTACTTCCCCAGCACATTCTAGATCTGCCGAAATTTGGTTTTATTAACCTTCATTTCTCGCTACTTCCGGCATATAGGGGCGCGGCACCTGCACAAAGAGCGCTTCAAAATGGCGAAGTCACAACGGGTGTTTCGGTATTCCAGCTTGAAAAAGGAATGGATACAGGTCCAATTTATTCACAGCGCACAGTTTTAATAGATCCTAAGTGGCGAAGTGTCGAACTTTTGCATGCATTAGCTCAAGAAGGTCCCGTTGCAGTTGCCGAAGCATTAACCATGATTTCTAAAGGTGATTTACCTAGAGCACAGCAAGGTCAAGCTAGTCTGGCCCCAAAGATAAGTAAGCACGATGCTCATTTGGATTTTTCTAATGATGCAAAAACCTTGGTTAATGCGATCCGTGCTTTCACTTACGAACCCGGAGCTTGGTGTACTTGGAAGGAAGAACCGTTCAAAATTACTTCAGCCGTTGTTGTTGAGGATGAATCAGTACAACCAGCTGAGATTGTTTTCGATGGCCAAAAAGTGATTGTGGGTTGTGGAAACAAAAGCACTATTCAGTTACTCACGGTAGTCCCGGCGGGGAAGAAAGAGATGAGCGCTGCTGATTGGGCCCGAGGCGCGCGATTACAAGGTGGAGACAGTTTTGACTGAAGCGCGCAGGAACACTTTCAAAGCTCCTAAACCTGAGGCGTCACGACTTTTGGCGTTTGATTTACTGACTGAAGTCAACCGTAATGAGGGTTATTCCAACCTGTTGCTTCCGCAAGCATTAAATTCGAGCAAGTTGGATGAGCGGGATCGTTCCTTAGTGACTGAACTTTTGTACGGAACGATTCGTATGCAAGGTAAGCACGATTGGGTACTGGCCCAGATAAGTGATCGACCATGGAACGAAGTTGATCCCGGAATCGTTGATGTCACTCGTTTAGGTGTGCACCAACTACATGAGATGCGGGTGCCTGACCATGCCGCAGTTGCATCTACGGTCGAAGTTGCACGTAAGAGACTAGGTGAGTCCAAGGCCAGTTTTGTTAATGCACTGTTAAGAAATGTAACTCGCACTTCACAAGAAGAATGGTTTGCACCCCTTTCGCTAATGAATGATCCAGTAGAACGCTTGTCTATTCAGTTCTCTCACCCGGCCTGGATCGTTTCGGCCTATTACGACTTGTTAAAGGATTGGACCGAAGTTGAATCGGCTTTATCCATCAACAACGAGGCTGCGATTCCAACTCTTGTTTCTTGGCCAGGGATCTCGACCCAGCAAGACTTGATAGACATTGGTGCTGAACCAACTGTGTACTCCGAATTCGGCGCCCATTGGAAAGGTAATCCAGGCGCACTAGATCTCATTAAAGCGAGAAAGATTGGCGTCCAAGATGAAGGATCCCAGCTAGTTGCATCAGTGTTTGCAGCTGCTGCAACTGGATCTTCATGGCTAGATATGTGCGCAGGCCCTGGAGGTAAAGCTGCATTGCTTTCCGGCATCGCTCGGAAAAGAGGAATCAAGTTCACCGCCAATGAAGTTTCAGCTGTTCGCGCAGATTTGGTGCGTCAGGTAGTCAACGGAGACCGAGTTCTTGTCGGAGATGGCCGCAATATTGGAAAGCATGAAGAAAAATTCGACGCTATTTTGATTGATGCTCCATGTACCGGGTTGGGTGCTCTACGCCGCCGTCCTGAAGTACGCTGGAGACGTACGCTGCAAGATCTGCGTGAGTTAACACAGTTGCAACGCGAGTTGATCCAATCTGGGATTTCGGCTTTGAATGTTGGTGGTGTTATGGGTTATGCAACTTGTTCGCCGCACCTAGCTGAAACATCAATACAGGTAGCCGACATCAAAAAGAAGTTTGCAAATGTTGAGCAAATTCCCGTCTCGGCCTTTATGCCACCTGAACTTCAGGGAGGTTTGCGAGATGAAGCCATGTCTCTGTGGACTCACCGGGTAGGCACGGATGCGATGTATTTAGCGCTGTTTAAAAAGAACAGTGAGTAAAATAAGCACATGACCAAGGAAATCAGAATAACTCCGAGCATTCTTAACGCTGATTTTTCGCAACTTAATGAAGAGATCGATTCGATTTCTGCTGTTTCAGACCTGCTCCATTTGGATGTAATGGACGACGTATTTGTTCCTAACTTCACCTTTGATTTCGAGGCGGCCTCGAAGATAATTAAGGAATCCTCTCTTGCAGTTGATGCTCATTTGATGGTTGCAGACGTTGATTTGATAGCGGTTCAGTACGCAGAACTGGGCTGTGCCTCTGTGACGATCCATGCAGAGGCGACTACGAACATCCCGCAAACCCTCAAAAACATTAGACGAGCGGGTTCGCGTGCAAGCCTTGGCATTAAGCCCAATACACAGATCGAGCAATATGCCGATGTCATTGACCTCGTAGATATGTTTCTGATCATGACTGTGGAACCTGGTTTTGGTGGACAGAAATTCATGGACAATATGATGGAGAAAGTGCGCACGACTCGCACAATGATTGGTGATCGACCGATCTGGCTTCAGGTCGATGGTGGCATTTCTATGCAAACCATCGAGATTGCTTTAGAGGCCGGGGCAGACACCTTTGTAGTTGGAAGCGCAGTCTTCAATGCCCCTAATCCAGCGCAAATGGTTGTCGATCTAAGAAAACTCGCAGCGAGTGTTTAGTCGCTCTAGTAAACTCAAGCTATGAAAACCTTTGATGAGCTATGGCTCGAATTGAGTCAAAAAGTAGCCAGCGGAGCCGAAGGTTCGGCAACGGTTGCATCGGTTGAAGCAGGTGTTCACGTTATCGGCAAGAAAATTCTTGAAGAAGCCGGAGAAGTTTGGTTAGCCGCCGAACACGAAGGTGATGACGCACTAGCCGAAGAAATTAGTCAACTTCTGTATCACCTTCAAACATTGATGCTGGCACGTGGGTTATCAATCAACGATGTTTATAAGTATTTGTAAGGGGCGCACATGTTAAGAATCGCAGTTCCAAATAAAGGCTCTTTGGCTGAAAGTTCTATCGCAATATTAAAAGAGGCAGGTTACAGACAGCGAAGTGATGCTCGTGACTTAGTCCTGATCGATCCCGATAATTCGGTCGAGTTCTATTATTTAAGACCTCGCGACATCGCAATTTATGTTGGTTCAGGCGAACTTGAAGCGGGAATAACCGGACGAGATTTGTTGATCGATTCTGCAGCACCTGCTGAAGAGATCCTGTCCTTAGATTTTGGAAGCTCGACCTTTAGATTTGCTGCCCCAGTTGGTAAGGAGTGGGCAATACCTGACATTGCGGGAAAGCGAATAGCCACTGCATACCCTGGTCTTGTGGAACACAAACTCAATTCATTGGGGATCAAGGCTGAAATCGTTCGCCTAGATGGCGCAGTTGAAAGTTCAGTGCGATTAGGTGTTGCAGATGTTATCGCCGACGTTGTTAGCACTGGAAATACGCTTCGCCAAGCAGGCCTGCAAGTATTCGGTGATCCGATTTTGACCAGTGAAGCGATAGTAATTAAGCGAAAAGGTGCCCAAGTTCCTGCGGGCCTAGAGGTTCTCATCAGACGACTTCAGGGTGTTGTAACTGCAAGGCGCTATGTCTTGTTGGATTACGACGTTCTTAAAACTCTGGTTGATCAAGCATGCGCAATTACGCCTGGGTTGGAATCACCGACTATTTCACCACTACAAAAACCTGATTGGGTAGCCGTAAGAGCGATGGTTTTGCGTAAGGAAACTAATCGTGTGATGGATGAGTTGTGGGCACTTGGCGCACGTGGAATCTTAGTTACTGATATTCACGCGTGCAGGTTGTAACTTACAGATTGATAAGGCTAGGAACTGATCGTAAAGATGGTTCCTTGATCGAATAATCGGCGGCCGCCTCAACGATCGGTTTAGCATTAAATGCAATACTGATTCCTGCTACCTGCATCATGTCTAGATCATTAGCACCATCTCCGATGGCCACGGTGTTTGTTAAATCAACAGAGCACCGTTGGGCAAAATCCTTTAATGCCTCAGCTTTTGCAGCACGATCAACTATTGCACCAACAACTTTGCCGGTTAACTTTCCATCTATGACTTCTAGACTATTTGCCTTATAGAAATCGATCTTGAGCTCATCAACGATGGGCTGCAAAATATTAACAAACCCACCCGAAACCAAGGAAACACAATGTCCTTTTTCATGTAGCAGAGCTACTAATTCCGCAGCACCATCAGTCAGTCGGATCTCGTTTTGAACTTGACCTATCGCATCTTCGCTAAGGCCACGAAGCAGTGCAACGCGCGCAATTAGACTTTGTGCAAAATCCAGTTCACCACGCATGGCTGCTTCAGTGATTCGAGCTACTTCATCTAATACTCCGGCCTTAGTGGCTAGTAGTTCGATTGCTTCTTGCTGAATAAAGGTTGAATCAACATCTAGTTGAACTAATCGCTTTTGGAAACTCATGGTCAGACCGCGTTAGTGATTGAAAATTCAGTACCCGAGGCAACGGATGCTATTACTGTCTGGATGGTGACAGCTGAAATTCCTGACACTTTCAACAGTATTTCTAGCGGATCAGAACCGATGCGGGATAAATCTTCAATGTTTCCTCCGGCTTCAAGGAGTGCACCGGCAATTTGCATTAAATGTTTAGGGTGCAATTTTGCTGAAGTAATTTTAATCGCATGCGAAGTGGGTTTTGTCGCTGGAGTCGCAGAAGTTGAAAACACCGCAGCGATATCAACCTCCAAATTAGCGGCTAGAGTATTGAGATCTTCTTCGATAGCGCTTTGATGTGCTGGGTTTAAGGAAATCTGCACGGTTAGTATCAGTCGATCTTTGATGATGATTTGATCGATATCCAACACAGCCACTGAGAACGGCGATAGCGCTTCAAAAAGGGCATGTGCCAAACCGGGTTTGTCCTGGCCGGTAAGAAGTATTAATCCGGAGAACTGTGCCGCATTCTGGCTAGATGTTGTCATAAGGGGAGTAGGTTATCGTGAATCACTCGCACTTTACGCGAGGTTTGCGCGTGAATGGGCGCTCTAGCCAGTATCTTTTGCATCTATGAGTAGCTCAGTCTTAACTTTGAACGATGTCGCGGTACGCCGAGGCGATCGTCTAATTCTGGGCCCCATCAACTTCTCAATTTCACACGGTGAACGTTGGGTCGTGTTAGGACCAAATGGTGCTGGCAAGTCAACCCTTCTTCAAATCTTGGCAACAAAAATCTTTCCTACGCAGGGGAGTGTCTTTGTTCTAGATAAGCAGATGGGAAAAGTTGACCTCTTTGAATTAAGAACGCGCATTGGTCTGTGTGGATCTGTGATCGCTGAAGACATCCCGCATGATGAAACAGTAAAAGATGTTGTTCTTACTGCCGCTTATGCGATTCTGGGTCGCTGGAACGAAAACTATGATCTGTGGGATGAATCTCGTGCTATGGCATTGCTGACAAATTTTGGTGTCAGAGAACTTGGTGACCGTCTTTACGGAACGCTGAGTGAAGGTGAAAAGAAGCGAGTACAAATTTCACGCGCTTTAATGACCGATCCTGAACTTCTTTTACTTGATGAACCAGCGGCCGGTCTAGATCTGGGAGGTCGTGAAGATCTATTACGCCGTTTTGCTAATTTTGCAGCGGATCCTTCGGCACCAGCGACAATTTTGGTAACGCATCACATCGAAGAGATACCTGTAGGAACCACGCATGCCTTGTTGATTAAAGATGGCTTAGTTGCAGTTTCTGGCCCTATAGAACAAGTCATAACTTCAGAGCATGTCTCGGCAGTGTTTGGAACTTCAATCACAGTAACTCCAGAATCAGGCCGTTTCTTTGCCCGCGCCTCTATTTGATCAGCTCCACCCCGAGTGGCAAAAGGAACTTGAAAGACATAAGGATTTAATTGACGAAATAGATACTTTCGTGCAGGGACGCGCAATAGCACCCTCGTACGATCTAATCTTTAGGGCATTAACTCAGCCTATAGGTGCAACACGCGTAGTTATCTTTGGGCAAGATCCATATCCAACTCAGGGTCATGCCCACGGCCTCGCCTTTTCTGTCGAAGCATTAGTGTCGCCACTTCCGCCGTCGCTTCGCAATATTTACAAGGAACTTTATAGCGACCTGGCAATTGTCCGGACGTTAGGTGACTTAAGCGATTGGCAAGAGCAAGGTGTCATGCTGATTAATAGAATCCTCAGCACCGATATTGGACAATCAATGGCCCATAGCAAGTCAGGTTGGCAGGAAGTAACAGAGGCGGTTGCACAAGTGTTAGGAAAGAGAAATGTAATTGCTGTGCTTTGGGGAAACACCGCCCTTGAGCTCAAAAAACATTTCAGACCAGAGGATGTCGTTTCATCGGTTCACCCAAGTCCTTTATCGGCTCATCGAGGCTTTTTTGGATCGTCCCCGTTTTCACAGGTCAATGCAAAGCTGGTTGCTAAAGGCTACAAAGAAATAATTTGGTAAGACAAAGGGCCCCTGGTCTCCCAGGGGCCCTTTGTATTAAGAGTACTTATCCGAGCCAAGCATTCAATGGCGAAGACAAGAAGTAGATCATGAACAGACCTGATACGAAGTACATCAAAGGATGAACTTCTTTACCACGACCCTGAACTAAGCGGATTACAACATGTGTAATAAACCCTGCGCCGATACCTACTGAGATGTTGTAAGTAAATGGCATCAAGATGATTGTTAGGAAAGCAGGAACGCCGATTCCCAAGTCATCCCAGCTAATGTTCTTGATCTGTGACATCATGAGGAAACCTACAATGATCAGAGCAGGTGTTGCAGCCTCATAAGGAATGATTGCTACAAGAGGTGCTAAGAATGTTGTAAGTAGGAATGCAATACCAGTAACGATCGAAGCTAGGCCTGTACGAGCACCTTCTCCAACACCGGCCGCAGATTCAATGTAGCTTGTATTTGAAGAAATACCAGCAGCACCACCTGCAGCAGCTGCTACAGAGTCAACCAAAAGAATCTTCTGAATGTTATCTACATTTCCATCTTTGTCAGCAAGACCTGATTCGTGACCGATTGCTGTAACTGTTCCGACAGTGTCGAAGAAGTCAGACAGCAATAGTGTGAATAGAAGCAGGATTGCGGCGATCAATGAAACGTTATCAACACTGAAAGCACCAAATAGATCAAATTGTCCAGTGAAATCAAACTCTGGAACAGCTACGACCTCTTTAGGAACCGAAGGAATACCCAACTGCCAACCGCCGTCGACGATTGTTGGTGGGTTTCCTGGAGTGAAGTTTGGCTTGATATCAAACATCTGTTGAATACCAATAGCCAAAGCGGTAGCTGATGCGATTCCGATAAGAATTGCACCCTTCACCTTACGAACCATTAGCGCGATAATTAGAAGAGTTCCGAAAACGAAAACAACTGTTGGCCAGCCAACAAGATTTCCGTTGACACCTAGACCTACTGGAACCGGTCCGCTAGCTGTGCGACGTACGAAGCCAGCATCAACTAGGCCAATAAGAGCGATGAAAAGGCCGATACCAACTGAAATTGCGATCTTGATCTGTGGTGGAACCGCCTTGAAAACTGCCACACGGAAACCGGTGAGCACCAATACCAAGATGATTAAACCTTCAAGAACAACAAGGCCCATTGCTGCAGCCCATGTCATCTGTGAGGCGATACCAACTGCAACGAAGGTATTGAGACCAAGACCTGTTGCAATTGCAAGTGGATAATTTGCGACCGATCCCATAAGAATCGTCATAACACCAGCGACCAATGCGGTAGCTGCTGCAACCATTGCTGGTGCAGGTGCATCACCACCGAAAAGGAATTGACCATTTGCATCTGGTGAGTACGCCAAGATGATTGGGTTCAGAGCCACGATATAGGCCATCGTGAAGAAGGTTACGAGTCCGCCTCGAACCTCTTGGGCTACTGAAGAGCCTCTTTCCGAGATTTTGAAATATGAATCCAGCATGAAGTAGTGCCTTTCTAATTTTGTTAACGGGGGTGTTTGCGACCCCGTGTGCGATAGGGCGCACAACCCTTGGGAAGATCTTTATCCTATGCGCTACCTGTGGGTAACCCGAGAAACGACTCCCAGGGAGATCGCAATTGATTGCCCAATGAACAGGGCAAATAAGAGGGTTCCTAACCCTAAGGTGCCACCCAATAGCCAGCCCGCGACCAAAACCGTGCTCTCGATCGCCAATCGCACGCGCCCAATGCGCACCCCAGATCGATTATGGATAGCTGTCATCAAACCATCTCGTGGTCCAGGACCTAAACCGCAGGTTATGTAAAGTGCCGAACCAAATCCCACCATTGCGATTCCAACTAAGCAATAGAAAACAGCAATCAAATAATTATCTTGTTCAGGAAAAAAAGTTACGCCAACTTGAATAGCAGCGGCAATGATTGCGATATTAGCCAGAGTTCCGAATCCAGGCTTTTCTTTCAACGGAATCCAAAGTAATAAGACCAGAGTGCTAATTGCAAAAGTTGACCAACCCATAGTGATGTCAAGCTTGCCTGACACGCCTTGCGCCAGCACGGACCACGGCGCATTTCCAATAGTGCTTTGAATAAGGAGTGAATCACCTAGACCAAATATGAAAAGGCCGAAGAATAAAACGAAAACACGCGAAGGATTGAGATCCCAACGTGATTTCGCGGTCCATGGCGTATGTGGAACTGTTTTATGTGGTCTCAAAAATTCTACAAACGGATTTGACATTGAATGAGTATAATCGCCTAATGTTTCCTGGCGCTGGCACGATCATCAATATCATCACAATTATTTCAGGTGCATCCCTTGGAGTTCTGGTTGGAAATAGGATGCCAACCAGAACAAGAACTCTGTTAACCGATGTTTTGGGTCTGGTTACCTTGCTGGGTGCAGCTTCAGCGCTGATTCCGTTGTGGTCGGATCGATACAACAGCGCCTTGCCTCAGGGTTGGACTTTGCTTGTTGTTCTAGGTTCACTGTTAATTGGTGGGCTGATCGGATCTGCGCTAAAGCTTGAAAATAAACTTGATTCACTCGGCGAGAATTTACGAGTTCGATTCAAAGCATCAAGTGAGTCTCATTTCGTTGAGGGCTTTGTTGCCGCATCCTTGTTGTTTGCCATTGGACCCCTTGCAATTCTTGGAAGTATTAGCGACGGAATGGGAACCGGCATCGATCAATTGATCCTTAAAAGTACTCTCGACTTCTTCGCTGCTATGGCCTTTGCTACCTCACTGGGTTGGGGAGTAGCGGTCTCTGCATTGCCGGTAGGAATTTATCAGGGCGTTTGGACCGTTATTGGATTTGGTTTGGGCGAGATTTTGAGCGGTTATCAAATTGATGCCATGACAATCGTTGGCGGAATCATGTTGATTTGTATTGCGCTGAAGTTGCTGAACATTAAGAGCGTAGCGGTGGGAAATTTACTGCCAGCTTTAGCTATTGCACCGATCTTCGCACTGATTGTTCATAGCTTCTAGAAAGTTGAAGCGTCGATCACAAATCGATACTTCACATCACTTGCAACTGTGCGCTTATAGGCCTCGTTAATGTAATCGGCTTTGATCACTTCCACATCACTTACAATCGAGTTCTTGGCGCAGAAATCAAGCATTTCCTGCATTTCAGGAATTCCGCCAATCATTGAACCTGCGATCGAACGTCTTCCATTGAGCAGCGTTCCCACATGTACCTCGTAAGGCTTTCCAGGCAAGCCGATGACAACCATCGTGCCATCTAATGTAAGAAGATTGAGATAGTCATTGATAACTAACTCTGCACTTACCGTATTGAGAATCAGATCAAAGGTTTTCGCAAGCGGAGCTAAATTCTTGATGTCTTTCGTGCTTACAAAGTGATGTGCTCCCATGGCGATTGCATCAGATTCCTTACTAGGGGAGTGTGAAAGAACCGTTACTTCAGCTCCCATAGCTACCGCAAACTTCACACCCATATGACCCAGACCGCCGAGTCCCATGACGGCAACCTTCATGCCTGGTTGCACATTCCAATGTTTAATGGGTGAATACAGAGTGATGCCTGCACACAGCAAAGGTGCAACACCTTCCATAGGTAGGTTGTCTGGAATACGTACTGCATAGTCTTCGTTGATCACAAAGTTGTTCGAGTAGCCGCCCATTGCAACTGTGGTTCCATCGCGTTCAAGGCCGTTGTAGGTTCCCGTCATACCATCGACACAATACTGTTGCAGACCCTTTTGGCAACTGGCACAGGTTCGACAGGAGTCAACAAATACACCGACTCCGATTTTGTCTCCCACTGCGAACTTGGAAACCTTGCTACCAATCGATGTAACTACACCCGCGATTTCGTGGCCAGGCACCATTGGGAAAATGGCTGGTCCCCATTCTTCGGCTACTTGGTGGATGTCGCTGTGGCAGATACCCGCATACGAGATATCTAAAGCGACATCATGCTCACCCAGATCGCGTCGGTCGAACTCATGTGATACTAAATTTGATTTAGCTGACAACGCTGCATAGCCGCGGGATTTCATACTTACTCCTTGAACGGTAGTGGGAGAGATGATGTGTGAGCTGCGCGCGATACACGAGCAGTAACTTGTCGCATGTGATGTCGGCGGCATAGAACTTCGTAAGCAACTTCAGCGCCCGGTGCAACGTCTCCGACTACAACTTGTTCGCCCTCAACGACCATAACGCCGCCAACTGTTCGAGCATTATGAGTAGCGCGTGAACCACACCAGCACAGGGCTTCGACCTGCAAGGTATTGACTCGATCAGCAAGTTCAACAAGTCTGGCTGAGCCGGGGAAAAGCTTTGTTCTGAAGTCGGCAAGAATTCCGAACGCAAAGACATCGATTCCAAGTCCATCTACTACACGAGCTAATTGATCGATTTGAACGCTTTCATAAAACTGGGCTTCATCGCAAATGATGTAATCGACTCGCTCACCTATAGATAATTTGTCTACAACCAATTTATGAATATCTAATTCTGGATTTACTTCGATAGCTGGGCTAGAAAGACCTAGGCGAGATGAAATAACTCCAGAACCCGCACGATCCTTGTTGGTGAAAATCAAACCAGTGCGACCACGACTCTGATGGTTATGTGCAGTTTGCAGGGCTAGCGTGGACTTTCCGCTATCCATGGTTCCGCAGTAGTAAATCAATTCAGCCATGTGGCGCATCTTGCCATACAGCTAGGAAAATAGCCCCTTATCCCTCAGGGCGGTTTCTAACTGTGATGTTAAAGCTAAGGCTGCATCAACAGAGATGTGCGAGGCATCACGGTAAACCACATATCCGTCTTTTATAGCTGGACAAATATCAGTGCACAGCCAAGAGGTTGGGTCAATCTTTTTGAAACCGTTAATGATGACATTTGGAGTTTTCTCGGTTTCATTGCATTTCTGAATGTTTTGAGTAGCAAGACAGTTTGGAATATCTCGAAGGGGATGGGGCGTATCACTTATATAGATTAAGTTTCTTGAAGAGCCTTGAAGATCTGCAAGTAGGCGACGTTGACCATCATTCCACCATTGCGCCCGGCTAGAAAAACCACGAGGAGTGGTGAAGTATTGAAAACTACTCAATATTACGGCATCAGGCTTCATTTGCTGAATACGTTTAATTGAATTCTCGCGCCATTTCTCGCATTCAGAATTCTTGTACGCACCTTGATTTGCGCGTGGACTATCAACTGATGAACATGCAGACTTGGTTAACGATGTGAGTTCGAAACCTTTCTCTCTCGCAAGCTTTTCTAGCGCTGGGAACCATTGCGCAGCGTGCGAATCTCCATACAGAACGATTTTTCGGGCCGAACCTTTCTCTCCATAGGTACAGTCACCAGATTCGGTTTCGCCATAATTCACATGACAGCCATCGTCGTACACCGCTGGTCTTTCAACAATGTCCTTGAGGTCAAATGAGTAATTCGTTCCTCGGACATTGATGACTGAGGATGCGGTAGACGCAATTGCCACGCCAGCTAACAGTGATCCAGCCGTCGTGATCGCAAAGAAACCATAGATTTTTTTCGTCGGGAAATTGCGATGTCTTAATGGTTGCTCAATGAATTTGCTCGTGTAATGGGCCAAAAAGATAGTCAAAAGAACGCACAGCAGGGTTTCTCGAATTCTAAGGGGCCGACCTAAAGCACTGCTCGGTAATACTAAAGCTGGCCAGTGCCACAGGTATAAAGGATATGAAATAGCACCCAGCCATTGCATTAGCTTGTTGTTGCTCAGATCATTGAAGAAGCGGGGCCAAATAGGGATGGTTGCGATCAAGATCGCAGTACCAACAACTGGCAAGAGTGCGTTGATTCCCGGAAAGGCGGTACTTTCATTGAAGCTAAAAGTTCCTATCGCGAGTCCAATTGCACCAATCCACGGAAAGAATCGATTCCGCAAGAATTTATCTGGAATAAACAGAAGCAATGCGCCGACGCCAAGCTCCCAAGCGCGAGTTGGGAGAGAGTAAAAAGCCCAGATTGGAGCGGCTTGCGTTAAATAAAGAGAAAACAAAAAAGATGCAACAGTAACGCCGGCAACTCCGTAAAGAATTGCGCGCCTTCCATATCGCGAGAGAAAAAGAATAAATATTGGCCATACAACATAGAACTGTTCCTCAACAGCTAAGGACCAGTAATGAATAAAGGGCGATGGTGTCGCATCAAGGTTCTGATAATCATTTTCCCACCATGCAAAGAGGTAGTTGGAAACGTAGGCAGCGGCAGCGAATAAATCTCGGCCTAGCGCATCCCGCGTAATTGCGGGTAGAACAAAGAAGCCAACTATTGCGGTGACGAAGAGAACGAAAACCGAAGTAGGCAGCAGACGTTTGATTCGTCGCTGGTAGAACTCGTTTAAATCTAATCGACCAGTTTTATCGATTTCACGGATGATCAACCCTGTTATCAAATAGCCTGAAATGACATAGAAAATATCAACGCCTATGAAACCACCTGGGACCAGATGAGCATGGTAGATAGTTACAAGGAGCGCGGCTACTGCACGCAATCCCTGTATTTGGAGGATACGCATTGCTACGAAACTACCAGCGATGTAACCGGAATCTCTGGATATTTCTGATTGAGTCTTTCTCGTCCTGGAAGCCCACTAATCTCAAGCAAAGCAAGAACATGAGTTACTTCACCACCAAGTCGCTGGATCAACTCGATAGCCGCACCGATTGTTCCGCCCGTGGCCAACACATCATCAATGAGCAAAACCTTAGAACCTGGTGCCACGGCATCAATATGTACTTCTAAGGTATCGACGCCGTATTCAAGACCGTAGCTCTCAGAGATTGTTAAGTGAGGCAACTTTCCCGCTTTTCGAATGGGAACAAAGCCACTTCTTAATTGATTGGCAACCGCCGAAGCGAAGATGAAACCACGTGCTTCGATTCCAGCAACAAGAGTTGATGAGTCGGCAAATGTTGCAAATTTCTCCGTGATTGCGATGAAAGCTTCTCCATGTGCAAGCAACGGGGTGATGTCTTGAAAACGTATCCCTGGTTTTGGATAGTCGGGAATTTCACGGATGAGCGATAGTGCGTCATCTATTTTCATGTGTCCGAGAGGGGACTTGAACCCCTAATCCCTTGCGGGAACTAACACCTCAAGCTAGCGCGTCTGCCAATTCCGCCACCCGGACTAAGTGATAGGAAAGGATAGCAATTGGGTGCAAGAATAGCGAAATGAGTACAACACATAGCGAACTTGAACTAGAAGCCATCCGAATCTGCCAGGAGTTAATCCGAATTCCAAGCGTTAATTATGGCGAGGGTAAGGGCGATGAAAAGGCAGTTGCCGATTACATCGCTGCGTTATTGTCTGAAGTAGGAATCGAACCAAAAATTTATGAATCCGCTCCAGGTCGTTGCAACGTTATCGCACGAATTAAAGGAAGTAATCCAGAGCGTCCAGGATTAGTAGTACACGGACATATTGATGTTGTTCCAGCCAATGCAGATGATTGGTCTGTGGATCCATTCTCAGGTGTAATTAAGGATGGCTTTATTTGGGGCCGCGGCGCAGTAGATATGAAAAACATGGATGCAATGATTCTTGCAACCGTAAGAGAGTGGAAACGTTCTGGTTACGTACCAGAGCGAGACATTGTCTTAGCTTTCTTTGCTGATGAAGAAGCGGGCAGTATTTTTGGTTCTCATTACATGGTTAAGAATCATCCAGAGGTTTTCGTTGGCTGCACCGAGGCAGTTTCAGAAGTTGGTGGTTTCTCAGTGACAGTTACGGGTGGAAAGCGCTTGTATTTGATTGAAACTGCTGAAAAAGGAATTCACTGGATGCGCCTTACGGCAGAAGGACGTGCCGGTCATGGTTCGATGATGAATGATGACAATGCAATCACCCGACTTTCCGAAGCAGTTGCCAAAATCGGTCGCTTTGAATGGCCTCAGCGCTATAGCAAAACAGTAAAGGCTTTCTTTAAACGAATTGCTGAAGAAACAGGCAAGCCTTACAACGAAGAAGATCTGCGTCCGTTATTGAAAGAAATTGGTTTTGCTTCGACAATGATTGGCGCGACACTTCAAAATACCGCCAATCCAACAATGCTTGATGCTGGATACAAAGCAAATGTTATCCCTGGTTCAGCCAGCGCAACTGTCGATGGTCGCTTCATCCCGGGCTTTGAAGATGAGTTGAATGAGACGATCAAGAGTTTGATAGGCGAAAATATCACTGTCGAAACAATTACTCGCGACAAAGCTTTAGAGGTTCCTTTTGAAGGAGACCTTGTTGAAGCAATGTGCAACGCACTTGTAAAAGAAGACTCCGTTGCGATCCCTGTTCCGTATGTCATGAGCGGTGGAACGGATAACAAAGCTCTAGCTGATCTCGGAATTATCGGTTATGGATTTTCACCATTGAAACTGGACGCAGATTTCAATTTCATGGCGATGTTCCATGGCGTTGATGAAAGAGTTCCAGTTGAAGGTCTCACTTTTGGTACAAGAGTGTTGAAAGACTTTCTAGAACACGCCTAAATACTTATCTCGTCCAGCGCAGTACGCACAATGTCGGGCAATGAGATCTCTTCGCTTTTTAGAACACCACGCAATTGCGCTCCAGTTCGCGCACCGATCAAAGCACTGGTTACGCCGGGTGCATCTCGTACCCAAGCAAGGGCGACTTCTAGTGGAGAAAAACCAAGACCTTCGGCTGCTACTGCAACTGCTTCAACGATCTTAGAAGAACGAGCATCAAGGTAGGGCTCAATGTGTTTTGCAAAGTGAGGGGCCGCACCACGTGAATCACTGGGAACACCTTTTTGATATTTGCCTGTTAGAACTCCTCGAGCCAACGGCGCCCACGCCAAAAATCCCAAACCGCATTCAACTGCAGCATCGATAAGTTCATACTCGGCAGATCGATTGAGTAGTGAATACTCACCCTGAACCGTGGTCAGTGGGGCCTTCATTGAATTGGATTGTTGCTTGGTTGCAGCGCGAGCTAACTGCCATCCTGAATAGTTACTGATTCCAACATAGCGGGCACGCCCAGTTGTGTAGGCATAGTCAAGTGCTGACAAGGTGTCATCCAACGGTGTCAGCTCATCCCAGTTATGAATTTGCCAGACATCGACATAATCGGTGCCTAGTCGACTTAGTGAACGATCAAGATCTGCAATCAAGGCATGTCTTGAGGCATCTATTTTTCTTACACCTTCTGAAAAATTGATTCCGGCCTTAGTCGCAATGATGACTTGCTCTCTAGGAAATAACGTTCCAATCAGTCCACCAATAACCCGTTCACTATCTCCATCACCATAAGTAGCTGCGGTGTCCAAAAAGTTTCCACCAGCGTCTAAGAATGCGCGACATTGGTCAGCAGCTTCGATCTCATCGGTGTCTCGACCCCAGGTCATAGTGCCTAAACCAAGGCGGGAGAGTGCTAAACCACTATTGCCGGCTCGTCGCATTTCCATGGCGTGACCTTAGCAAGGCCAAGGGGCAAAGTCTGCGATAGCCTTTCATTATGCGTTTAGTTTTAATTCGACATGCTCACTCCGAATCCAATGCCGCCGGAGTATTGTCAGGTCGAATCCCGAATGTGCACTTGTCGGCCAAAGGTGTCAAACAAGCTGAACAGTTATCGCAACGTTTAGGCAGTTTTCCTGTCGCGCACATGCGAATTTCCCCTATGGAAAGATGTTTTGAAACAGTGTCACCGTGGATTAACGAGTATGTCCTTGCAGAAAATCCAAGATTTGAGCCAACCATTGATCCCATGCTCAATGAAGTTGATTATGGCGACTGGAGCGGTAAACGCTTAGCAGCTCTTTCGCGTAAGAGAGAATGGAAAACAGTTCAAGAATCTCCAAGTCGCATGTACTTTCCCGGCGGTGAAGGCATCGCAGCAATGCAGGCACGTGCCATGAAGTCCGTTCATGAAGTGGCTTCACTATCTGATTCAAAAGTTGCAGTCTTTGTAAGTCATGGCGATGTGATTAAATCGATCGTTGCATCCGCGTTAGGCATGCACCTCGATGAATTTCAACGAATCATCATTGATCCAGCGTCAGTGTCGGTCATCGAATACAGTTCCGTTAAACCGCGCATCTTGCTGGTCAATGATTCTCGCGCCATCGTTACCGATTTACTAAAAGCGCCGAAGCGATCCAAGAATCTTCTAGGTGGGGGATCTGGCAAGTGAGACACATCTTCACTCATCCAGAGCGATGTGTGGCAGGAACAATTGGTGAACCAGGTGAACGCGCCTTCTTTATCCAAGCGCGAAACAAAGGGCGCGTCATCAGTGTTGCTCTAGAAAAAGCTCAGGTACAGGCAATCGCAAATCGACTCGAACTAATCGTCGCAGAAGTGAAGAAGAGCAATCCCTTAATCTCAGTCGAAAGCTTTCCACAAGATGACGCTCCGCTAGAAACGCCTGTCGATGAAGAGTTTCAAGTTGGTGCCATTTCCCTAGCCTGGAATGAGCTAGACCAACTTCTGACCTTCGAACTCTATGAATTGGCAGATGATGAGCAGGATGAAGAAGGACAAGTTGTAGAAATCAATTTTTCACTTGGTATGGCAATTGCTTTTGCCCAACGCTCAAAAGCTTTAGTAAATGCGGGGCGCTTGCCGTGTCCTTTCTGCGGGATCCCAATCGATCCACGCGGACATTTATGTCCTAGGGCAAATGGCTACCGAAGATAAGTTTTCCAGGCTGCAACTTGGCACGCTTCGAGTCACTGGTCGATTGATAGATGCTTCGAATGCAACGCTGTATGCGATCGCTGAATTGGATAGCCAAGAGATGGTGTGCATTTATAAACCGATAGCGGGAGAGCGACCCCTGTGGGACTTTCCTGATGGCTGTTTAGCTCATCGAGAATATGCCGCTTACCTCGTCAGTGAACACTTAGGTTTCCATGTTGTTCCATTAACGGTTCTGCGCGATGGCCCCTACGGCAAAGGGATGGCACAAGAATGGATAGATATTGATGAATCTATAGATCTTGCGCAATTCTTTTCAACCGACCACCCACGCCTTCGTTCGATGGCGCTTTTTGATGCTGTAGTGAATAACACTGATCGAAAGATCGGACACTTGTTACCAGTTAACAGTGAAATTGTTTATGGGTGTGACCATGGGGTCACTTTTCATGTTGAAGACAAGTTGCGAACTGTTTTGTGGCAGTGGGCTGGTGACGTCCTAAATGCCAACGAAATCGAGTTGCTTGAAAGAGCGGTTGTCGCCTTGCAAGGTGAACTTCGTGTGCAGTTAGAGGAACTGATTACTGCAGAGGAGATTGATGCTTTAGCAATGCGTGTTAACCGACTGCTAGCGCAAGGTTGTTTCCCGCATCCGAGCCCTGATTGGCCTGCTGTTCCGTGGCCTGCCTTCTGAGTTAGTAATACCATTAGCAAATGAATTCTTGGGCCGCACCGGCAATTCCTGCATTAGGCACAGCGAGAAAACTCCCTCCTCTGGTTCTTACAGATACCGCCACAGAACAAAAGAAAGCACTTCCCAAGAAGAGCGTTTATCGCATGTATGTCTGTGGAATAACACCGTATGACGCAACCCATTTAGGACATGCAGCAACATATTTAACATTTGATCTCATGAACCGGTACTTGCGAGCAACAGGTGCTGAAGTGCTCTATGTACAAAACATTACAGATATCGATGATCCACTCTTAGAGAGAGCTAGTCGAGATGGAGTTGATTGGAGCGAGCTCGCTCATCAGCAAATCGATTTGTTCAGAGGCGACATGGTTGATTTGAGAGTGATTCCTCCTGCACATTACATCGGAGCGGTAGAGGCCATTCCACTTGTTGTTGACGCAATTACAGATTTGCAAGAGCAATCAAGTATTTATCCGGTTGATACCGACTACTACTTCTCAGTGAAAAGTGATTCGAAATTTGGATCTAGATCAAATCTTTCGCAAAAGCAGATGCTTGATATTTTTTCACAGCGCGGGGGAGACCCTGATCGGGTTGGGAAGCAAGACCCTCTTGACTGCCTGGTATGGATGTCGCAAAGAGTCAACGAACCAGGTTGGGACTCCAATCTAGGAAAAGGTCGCCCGGGTTGGCACATCGAATGCACTGCAATTGCATTGGAGTATCTGGAACCTTCAGATCTAGACGAAACCCTGATTGATATTCAAGGTGGTGGCAGCGACCTGATTTTCCCCCATCACGAAATGTGTGCGACGCAAGCGCAAGTGATTACGGGTAAGGAGCTAGCGTCAACCTATGTCCACGCTGGCATGATTGGTTTAGATGGTGAAAAAATGAGTAAGAGCAAGGGCAACTTGGTTTTTGTTTCACGCCTTGTTGCTTCGGGAGTTGATCCAATGGCGATTCGTTGGGCTCTTATGTCTGATCACTATCGTTCTGATCGAATGTGGAGTGATGCGGTTCTGCACAAAGCGCAGGGTGAATTAGATCAACTAAAGCTCGCGCTGAGTAAAAGCGATAGTGCTCCAACAGAAGATGTAATCGACTCGATTCTTATCGCACTAAGCGATGACCTTGATACCACATTGGTGCTATCCCGATTGAACGCGTGGGCATCATCAAGCATTGCTGGTTCTCAAGGTGGAAATTCAGATGATTTAAGAAATGTTCTGGATGTTCTCTTGGGCTTAAAACTTTAGTCCTCTTGTTGTCGCCTTAAGTATCGCTCGAACTCTTTAGCAATAGTGTCACCTGAAACATCTGGTAGTTCTGCCGCATCTTTGCTTTCTTCAAGAGCTTTCACATAATCAGCAATCTCTGAATCATCGGCAGCCAAATCATTTACTTCACGTTCCCATGAATCAGATCTATCCGGCAGATCAGAAAGCGGTATTTTGATGTCCAGAAACTCTTCTAGATTGTTAATCAAGGCAAGTGTTGCTTTAGGGGACGGTGCATTGGATGCGTAATGAGGCACCGCGGCCCACAATGAGATCGCATCGATTCCTCTTCTCATGCATCCATCTTGGATGATGCCCAAAATGCCAGTTGGTCCTTCGTACTTTGAGACGGAAACACCAAGGCGATTAGATATTGACGGATGTGAGCCCGTAGCCGTTACTGATATTGGACGGGTATGAGGTGTGTCAGCAAGTAGAGATCCAAGGGAAACAATTAACGAAACCTCTAAATCATCGGCAAGATCTAGTAGATCCGAGGTAAAACTCTTCCATTTCATGGAAGGCTCTACGCCAGTGACAATAACTAAGTCCCGTTTCATTGATGGAATCGCCATTCCAAAAACCTGAGTAGATGGCCAGGTGATGCTTCGAATCTGAGACTCATCAATAGTCACAACCGGACGATTAACTTGGAAGTCATAGAAATCTTCAGACTCAACATTTGCAATGAGTTCGGGGATAACATCATCATTTTTGTCTCGCCATCCAGACAACAAATGCTCTACAGCACCAGATGCCGCCTCTGCCGCATCATTCCATCCCGAAAATGCGATCACCATGACTGGTTCTCTTAGTAGCGGAATCTGATGAATCTCCATGAAAGCAACCTTAAGGTAACCTTGGCTAAATGAGTACACCTTCCAAGCTCCCTGGGCTTCTTCGTCAAGCCTTGGCATCGCGAGTAGTAGTCGCTGATGGAGCTATGGGAACCATGCTGCAGGCAGCCAATCCAACCTTAGAAGATTTCCAAAACCACGAGGGTTGCAACGAGATTCTTAACGTCAGTCGCCCTGACATTGTTAGATCAGTTCACAACGAGTATTTGTCCGCAGGTGTCGATGCAATCGAGACAAACACTTTCGGTGCTAACTGGTCCAACTTGGCTGATTACGGAATTGAAGATCGAATCTATGAACTCGCCTACGCGGGTGGCACAATTGCACGCGAAGCTGCAGACGCTTTCTCAACACCTGAAAAACCTCGATTTGTTTTGGGATCTCTTGGACCCGGTACGAAACTTCCAAGTCTTGGGCACACCACCTACGAAAATCTCAAGATTGCTTACTACACAGCGGCAAAGGGATTATCAGATTCCGGTTGCGATGCTCTGTTAGTTGAAACGTCTCAAGACTTGTTACAAGTAAAAGCCGCGATTAATGGGTGCAGACAAGCCATTGGTGAAACTGAGCGCGATATTGTTTTGATCGCGCAGGTGACAGTTGAAACAACTGGAACAATGCTTTTGGGATCAGAAATCGGTGCAGCGCTTAACACCTTGGAGCCGATGGGAATTGATTTAATCGGACTCAACTGTGCGACAGGGCCGACCGAGATGTCCGAGCACCTAAGGTATTTGAGCAAGAATGCAAAAGTAGCAATCTCTGTTATGCCCAATGCTGGTTTACCGGTTCTTGGAGCAAATGGAGCTTCATATCCGCTTGGACCAAGCGAGCTTGCGGTAGCCCTTGAAGGTTTTGTGGATGATTATGGAATTTCGCTGGTGGGTGGCTGTTGTGGAACGACCCCAGAACATTTATCTGCAGTAGTCAAAAAGGTAAGCGGAAAACCGATTTCAATGAGAACTCCGGATCTAGATCCAGGAGCGTCATCGCTCTACCAATACGTTCCCTTTAGACAGGACAAAACATATTTAGCTATCGGTGAGCGAACAAATGCCAATGGTTCACGTGCATTTAGAGATGCGTTGTTGGCGCAAGATTGGGAAAAGTGTGTAGAAATTGCTCGCGATCAAATTCGTGATGGTGCGCATATGTTGGATCTTTCTGTGGATTACGTAGGTCGCGACGGAGCTGCAGATATGAGTCAACTTGCATCGCGCTTTGCTACCGCAAGTACCTTGCCGATCGTTCTTGATTCGACAGAACCTGCAGTCCTTAAAGCTGGTCTTGAACATCTTGGTGGCCGTTGCGTCATCAATTCGGTCAACTACGAAGATGGCGATGGTCCTTCATCACGTTTCGCAAAAATTATGCCGCTTGTAAAAGAGCATGGAGCAAGCGTTGTAGCTCTTACGATCGATGAAGAGGGACAGGCGCGAGATGCAGAATGGAAACTGCGAATTGCTCGCCGTCTGATTACAGATCTTCGGGATAACTGGGATATGAATGTCGGCGATATCTTGATTGATTGCCTGACTTTCCCAATTGCCACAGGCCAAGAAGAAACCCGTAAAGATGGAATTGAAACCATCGACGCTATTCGTCAGTTGAAAGTTGAATTTCCAGAGGTGCAAACAACTCTGGGCGTAAGTAATGTTTCCTTCGGTTTAAACCCCGCTGCCCGAGTTGTATTGAACTCTGTTTTCCTACACGAATGCGTTCAGGCTGGACTTGATTCTGCGATCGTACATCCTTCGAAAATCACACCGATGGCACGCATTGATGAACGCCAAAAGCAGGTTGCACTTGACCTTATTTATGATCGCCGCACCTTTGATGGCCAGGAATGTACTTATGATCCGCTACAAGAGTTCTTGCAGATGTTTGATGGAGTTGAACTTGCCACAAGTAAGAATGCTCGCGCTGAAGCCCTAGCTGCTTTGCCTTTATACGACCGACTTCAACGTCGAATTATCGACGGTGAGAAAGTCGGATTGGAAGATGACCTAAAAGAGGCCATGGCACTTGGCACCCCACCTCTTGAAATCATTAACACTCATCTACTCGAAGGCATGAAGATAGTTGGAGAACTGTTTGGTAAGGGTGAGATGCAACTTCCATTCGTACTTCAGAGCGCAGAAGTAATGAAAACCGCCGTTGCCCAGCTGGAGCCTTTTATGGAAAAGACTGGCGATGAAGGACGCGGAACTATGTTGCTGGCAACAGTTAAGGGCGATGTTCACGACATTGGAAAGAACTTAGTTGACATTATTCTGACTAACAATGGTTATCGCGTTGTGAACATTGGAATCAAGCAGACAATCAATCAAATCATTGATGGAGCTCTCGAGTCCAACGCAGATGCAATCGGCATGAGTGGTCTACTCGTTAAATCAACGGTCATCATGAAAGAGAATCTGCAGGAAATCACCGCCCGAGGTTTAGATCAAAAGTGGCCGATTGTTCTTGGCGGAGCGGCATTAACACGAGCATACGTTGAGCAAGATCTAGCAGCTCTGTTTCCTGGTGAAGTTCGTTACGCACGTGATGCCTTCGAAGGTTTGCGTCTAATGGATTCAATCATGGCGGTTAAACGTGGTGAACCAGGCGCGGCATTGCCGGCATTGCGTGAGCGCAAAGTAGCGAACACTCGTATCAAGAGCGAAGACCTGCCGATAGATACTCGGCGCAGTGATGTCGCAATTGATGTTGATATTCCGGTACCGCCGTTCTTTGGATCCCGTGTCGTTAAGGGAATTCAACTCAGCGACTATGCAGGAATGTTGGATGAGCGAGCATTGTTTGTCGGTCAATGGGGCTTAAAAGGAAATCGCGGCGAGTACGAAAATATGGTCGAAGCTGAAGGACGTCCACGCCTGCGGTCTCTGCTCAACGAAGTTCAATCAAGTGGTTGGCTAAACGCCGCAGTCGTTTATGGTTATTTCCCTTGTTATAGCGAAGGCAATGATCTCGTCATCCTGCACCATGAAGGAGAAAAAAAGGGTCAAGAGAGAACCCGCTTTACTTTTCCACGACAAACACGTGATCGTCGTTTGTGCATTAGCGATTTCTTTGCGTCAAAAGATTCCGGAAAGACCGATGTTGTTGCTTTCCACGTCGTTACGATGGGCTCAACAGTCAGTGAGGCTGCAGCGAAGCTTTTTGCAGCTAACAATTATCGCGAGTATTTGGAGCTGCATGGACTTTCAGTTCAGTTGACGGAAAGTCTTGCCGAGCACTGGCATGCGCGTGTTCGTGAAGAATTGTCAGTCAAGAGCGAAGATTCAGCAGATTTGCAGGGAATTTTAGATCAAGGTTACCGAGGATCACGATACTCATTTGGTTATCCCGCGTGTCCAGATCTGGAACAACAAGTTCAACTATGTGAATTACTTGACCCAGCACGCATCGGAGTCGAACTGTCCGAAGAGTTCCAGCTCCATCCTGAACAATCAACTTCTGCAATTATCGTCCATCACCCTGAAGCAAAGTATTTCAACGCAAACTAATGGGCGGCCAATCAGAATTCTTTGATGCCGTCTTCTTTGACATGGATGGATTGATGGTTGATTCAGAACCCGAATGGTTTAAATCCGAAATCGAAGTAACGTCGCCATTTGGGTATCACTGGACCGAAGAAGATCAAATAGCTTGTCTTGGGGGACCGCTTACGAGAGTGGGCCAATACATGCACGACAAATGTAATGGCGCGCAAACCTCCGAATACTTCACCCAAACGTTGATCGATACACAGGCGTTGAAAATGCGTGGAAATACACCAACAATGCCGGGCGCTCTTGAATTGGTTCGTGAACTGCAAGCTCAAGGAGTTAAGACAGGTTTAGTTTCGGCCAGTCCGCGTAACATTGTGGATGCGGTCCTAGACAATTTGGGCCACGACTTATTCCCGTTTTCAATCAGTTCAGACGATGTTCACATCACTAAGCCGAACCCAGATTGCTACTTAAAGGCAGCAACGTTGACCAATTCGAATATTGAAAATTGTTTGGTATTTGAAGATTCGCTCACTGGTATGACAGCAGCAACTTCTAGCGGTGCTTATTTGATTGCGGTTCCGCACTTGGTAGAGATCGCCGAGTCGTCAAAAGTACGTGTTATCGCTTCACTTGAACAAATGAGCTTCTCTAAACTTCAGAACCTGTTCAGAGACTTCGCTTTTGAAATTTAGTCGTTGTGTGCAGGGCAGATCTTTTTGAAGTAGCACCAATCGCACAATCGTGAGGGCTTTGGTGGCCAATAATCCTTTTCGATAGAAATGAAAATGTCCTTCGCAACCCTATGTAGTACTTTCTCTACTGAATCAACATCAGCCTGAGTCGGATTACTCTTAACAACTCGACCATCACCTAGGTAAATCAATTGAAGTAATCGGGGGAGTACTCCCGTGTTCTTCCAATACAACAGTGCATAAACTCTTAACTGAAAAAGTGCTTTTTCTTCCCACCCAGGTCGGGGTGACTTGCCGGTTTTGTAATCAACGATTCTCACTTCGCCGGTGGGTGCGATGTCTAGGCGATCAACATATCCATGAAGATAGACATTGGTATCAAAATCATTTTCCAAATGCATTTCACGGTGTGTAGCTTCAAAAGTTGAAGGATTCTCAAGCGTGAAATAAGTCGTTAGTAATGAAGATGCTCGATCAAGCCACTCCTTCTCATTTGTTACCATCTCCATGAGCGCTGGTTTTTCTGCTAACTGGGCTTTCCATCTGGATGGAAGCAGATCAATTGCAGTCTCTGGTGTCCGATCAGTGCTTGGAAATTCAAAGAGATCTTGCAGAACGGTGTGCACTAAGGTTCCACGTTCGGCATCAAGTGAAGGAGGCTCAGGTAACTTATCGATCTTGCGGTATTTGTAGAGCTGCGGACAGTTCTCATACTCATTCACTGCGCTGGGAGATAGTCGGAGACTGTTTTCTTCATTCACCTGCCTGAAGATACTCGTACTTTGCTGAACATTTTCGCCTAAGATGCTCCCGTGTCTAATCTTGGGTACTTCGGGGCCGGCGATCGCATTCAATTGACCGATCCAAAGGGAAAGCTGTACAGCTTTACCATCACGCCTGGAAAAGAGTGGCATACCCATAAAGGCTGGATAACGCATGATGAATTGATCGGCATGCCCGAAGGTTCAGTTGTCAGCACTACGGCGGGATTAAAGTTCACCGCTTTCAAACCGCTACTTGCTGATTATGTTTTAACAATGCCTCGCGGGGCCACGATTGTTTATCCAAAAGATGCAGCGATGATTGTCGGAGTCGCAGATATCTATCCAGGAGCGCGAGTCCTTGAAGCAGGTGTTGGAAGCGGTGCTTTGACTATTTCTCTTCTGCGCTCGGCTGGACCGACTGGCACCGTGCATTCAGTAGAACGACGCCAAGATTTTGCGGATAACGCTCGATCTAATGTTGATTCCTATTTTGAATCCGCTCCCGATAACTGGAAACTGACAGTTGGAGATCTACAAGATCAAGATTTTGATTCTGAATATGACCGAGTTGTTTTGGACATGCTCGCTCCATGGGAATGCATCGACATATCAGCTCGCGCCTTGCGCCCGGGTGGAGTTTTCCTTGCTTATGTTGCAACAACGACTCAGCTATCGGCCACCGCTGAAGCTTTGAAGGAAGATGGTCGTTTCACTGAGCCTGAAAGTTCGGAGACACTTGTACGAGGTTGGCACCACGAAGGTCTAGCCGTTCGTCCTCAACAGCGAATGATCGGACACACTGGCTTTTTGATTCAAAGTCGCAGAATGGCTCCGGGTGTCGAAGTCTTGGCACGTCGTCGACGTCCCGCGAAAGGTGCATACGGTGTCTCGGAAGATTGAGCGATTAATCAATCTGACCATCGCCCTGCTTGCAACCAAGAGATATCTCACCAAATCCGAGATTTTTTCCTCAGTTGATGGCTACGAAGGTAGTCCAGAAACAAAGGAGCGGATGTTTGAGCGAGATAAAGATGATCTTCGTTCTTTAGGAATCGAGATCGAGGTTGGTAGTTTTGATCCGCTGTTCAACGATGAAGCTGGCTACAAAATAAAGCAGGAAACATATCAATTTGAACTAGGCGACATCTCACCGACTGAAGTTTCTTTACTGTCTCTAGCCGCAGATGCTTGGCAGGAAGCCTCCTTTGGTGATGCAGCTCAAAAGGCTCTCTTGAAACTTAGATCTATCGGAATAGCTAGTGATGAAATCTCCATCCCTGGATCTGTTCAAAAGCTCAATGATGGTGGTCAAGATTTGTCATTGATCACTAAATCAATTGCTCAATCACAATTACTGAATTTTTCATACCTTGATTCGTCTTTGAAAACTGTTGCACGAAAAGTCGTTCCAATTGCGCTTTCAACTCGAAGCGGTTTTTGGTACCTGTCAGGTGTTGACCAAGATGTTCAAGAAATTCGCACCTTCAGAATTGATCGAATTCAAGGTCAAATCACTGCAACAGCGGGACCCACTGATTTCGAAGCCCCACTTGGTTTTGATGCAAACACGGCTCTATCGCATTCGCCAACAAGTGAGTTTGCAGTTATAGATGTTCGGGTCGGAAAAGGTGCTTCGCTGCGAGCATTGGCAATTACTACAAAATCGTTGGGGGAGTGGGACCAAATAAGAGTCCCAATCTTCAATCTTGATTCTCTCTGTTCTTTAATTCTGTGGCATGGACTAGATGCCATGGTTCAGGAACCAACTGATTTGCGCGATCTTGTGATTGAGCATCTTCAAGCATTGGTGAGCAACCATGGCTAAAAAAATATCCGCTCCGTTAGAACGTACAGCAAGACTCCTGGATCTTGTTCCGTATATCAATTCCCATCAAGGGATTTCACTCAAAGAATTAGCTGATGTCTTTCATGTGACCCAAGCCCAAATGACAAGTGATTTAACAACTTTATGGATGTGTGGTCTGCCTGGGTACACACCTCTTGAGCTTATGGATTTGGATTTCGAATCAGGATTCGTCACCATTCACAACGCCGAGACACTTTCTAAGCCAAGATCTATCACCTTTGACGAGGGAGTAGCCCTAGTTTTAGGTTTAGATTTGTTACGTTCATCGATCCCATCCGAACGCACCGATCTGCTTGAAAAAGTTGATGGGTTATCAAAGCGCTTGTCTGAATTGATAAAGCTTCCATCGGCGCTGTCGGCTGCTTCAGTTGTGAATCAAGATGTATCGACCGCAATTCTTGAAGCAATAAAAAGTAGGTCAGGTTTGGAAATTAATTATCATTCGCTCTATCGTGACGAGACAAGTACGCGAATCATTCTTCCTATTGAAATCGTAGAAAACGACGGGCAGCGTTATTTAAGTTCTTATTGCCATACGTCTTCCGACTTTAGACAGTTCCGAATCGATAGGATTCAGAGTGCAAAGTTAGAAAAAGTTCCACAGGAGATCCCGAAAAGCTCAGTTCAGAGTTCAGGACATTTAAGCACCATAAAAGTTCTGGCTCCGACCCGTGAAGTCGCTGAGCGTTTCAACCAAAGTGAATTGTCTGTGAACTCCGAATTCCATTTTCAGTCATACTCGCTCCAATGGATCGAACGATCCATCATGGCTTCCGGAAGTTCGGTGTCCTTACTGGCACCCCCTGATATTAGAAAAACCATATCGACGATGGCTCAAACGATGCTGGATCGTTACAAAGCACGCTGAGATCGCCTACCCATTCATGCGGATCTGATGTAACCTAGGCCTAAATATTAGCCAAGGAGTTAACGTTATGAATTTGGGTCCAAGAGAGATTGTCATCCTTCTCATTGTTGTACTTGTTTTGTTTGGTGCGAAGCGTCTGCCGGATTCAGCCCGCTCACTTGGTCGCTCAATGCGTATTTTCAAGAGCGAAATGAAGGAAATGAAGGCCGACGACACCGTGATCGAAGAAGACGGCAAAACCGAGAAGTAGATAAATGGCATCTGTTAATGAAGCACGGATGCCCCTTCTAGACCACTTACGCGAATTACGTAAACGAGTTCTTCGTTCCGCGATTGCAGTATTGGTTGCATTTAGTGGAGGGTGGTATTTCTACGATTCAATCATCGTCACCCTAGCTGCGCCTGTGTGCGACCTCAAAGCCGCGCAAGAATCCGGGGCTGCAAGTTGCGGAGCTCTTTACATCAGTGGAGTCCTTGGTCCACTGGATCTGCAAATCAAGGTTGCGCTGTTGACCGGAGTTATCGTTTCAGCTCCTTTCTGGTTGTATCAGTTGTGGGCGTTCATCGCACCTGCGCTTCATAGAAAAGAAAAACGCACCAGCGTGATGTTTGTTGCTGCAGCTACGCCATTTTTTGCAATGGGAGCAACACTTGGTTACTTCATTCTTCCGGTTGCAATAAAAGCGTTGTTTGGCTTTACGCCAGATTCGATCAGTAACTTGGTGAGATTCGATGATTATTTGGACTTTGTACTACGACTAATTCTTTTTGTTGGACTTGCGTTCGAACTTCCAATTTTTCTTTTAACCTTTAATTTGATTGGCTTCCTTCGCGGTAAAACAATTTTGAGACCTTGGCGAATTTGGATTTTCACGATTTTCTTCTTTGTTGCCGCCCTTTCGCCAACCGCAGATCCCTTGAGCATGGTCCTTTTATCCGGACCTTTGATCCTCTTCTACTTTATGGCGGGCCTTATCGCTGTTCTGGTGGATCGTCGTCGCGATAAGAAAATCGATTCCATAGAAACCAGCAGCTCGTCGATTGAAGCACCAACATCCATTAAGGAATAGCCGATAGGGTCATCCCATGTGGGCTTTGGTGATCAACCCTGTGGCAGGTCAGGGCAAGGGAACCACGGTTGGAACTTACGTCGCAGGATGGCTGACGCAGAAAAATATTCCTTACACGATTGTTACTGGCAACACCTCCGTTGCCCTTGGTGATCATCTCTCTCACTTCATAAATAAATTCCCTGATACTGAAGGTGTGATAGCTGTTGGGGGAGATGGGTTACTGCACAATATTTTGCAGGTTTTGGTACCCGCTCAGATTCCACTGGCAGTCATTCCAGCTGGCACCGGAAATGATTTTGTACGAACTTTGGGTTGGAGTTTAGAAACCTTTGACGCTCAACTGCAGGCAGTTACGACTCTTTCTCCGACCTCAATTGATTTGGGCTTGGTAGATGGCGAATGGTTTGCTGCAATTTTGTCGACCGGATTTGATTCCATCGTGAATGAAAAAGCCAACACTATGGCCTGGCCTAAGGGGCCGATGAAGTACAACGCTGCCATTGCGATCGAACTCCCACGATTCAAGCCTCGTCATTATGAAATAACCCTAGATGATCGAACAATCTCCACTGAAGCAATGCTAATAGCGGTCTCTAATGGCCGATCCTACGGCGGCGGGATGTTGGTGTGTCCTGCGGCAAATATCTCCGATGGACTCTTTGATGTGATGGTTCTTCATCCAGTATCAACTGTTGAATTCATAAAGGTTTTTCCAAGAGTATTTGCAGGAACACACATTTCTCATCCAGCAGTCGAAATCGTCCGAAGCAAAAGCGTGCGAATCGAAGCAAAAGCTGTCGCCTATGCAGATGGCGAAAGAATCGGGCAGCTACCGATAACTGCTGAATGTATCCCAGGTGTACTGAAAACGTGGGTCGCATGACAACTCCCGCCGAACGTTACGCCGCCGCGAAGTTGAGAGGTCAGCACCCTGTAACAACAGAATTCCTACTCACTTTTGATTTTGAGTTCGACCCTTTCCAAATTACAGCCTGCCACGCCGTCGAAGATGGAAAAGGAGTATTAGTCGCAGCACCCACTGGAGCTGGTAAGACGGTGGTCGGAGAATTCGCCGCTTTCTTTGCTTTGCAAGCAGGAAAAAAGTGTTTCTATACGACGCCAATAAAAGCTTTATCAAATCAAAAGTACTCTGAATTTGTTGCGAAATTTGGAGAAGATCGCGTAGGTCTTTTAACTGGTGATACCAGCATTAATGGCGAAGCTGACATATTGGTCATGACAACTGAAGTTCTTCGAAACATGCTCTATGCCGGTTCAAACACACTTACTAATTTAGGATGCGTTGTAATGGATGAGGTTCATTACCTAGCAGACAAATTTCGCGGTGCGGTATGGGAAGAAGTTCTTATTCACTTGATGGAGAGCGTGCAAGTTATTTCTCTCTCTGCCACGGTTTCAAATGCTGAAGAGTTTGGCGAATGGTTGGGCGAAGTACGCGGTGAGACCGAAGTAATCGTCAGCGAAATCCGCCCAATTCCTCTGTTCCAGCATGTTTTGATCGGCAACCGCTTAATGGATCTGTTTGAACAGCCCGGAAAGATAAATCCCGAAATTCTTCAGCGTGAAAGGGAGGCAATTCGGCGATCTTCGTTGGGTCGAAATCGTCGTGGAAGGTTTACCGAGCCGTCAGATCGCATGAGCCGGGCAGAAATCATTGAGAAACTTCAACGTGAAAACCTGTTGCCCGCCATTACATTTATCTTTTCTAGAGTCGGATGCGATGCGGCAGTGAAGCAATGTTTACACGCTGGCCTTCGTCTGACCTCGCCAGAAGAAAGGGTCGAGATCCGACAGACTGCGTTGCGGTATACCCAAAACATCGCTGAAGAAGATCTCGAAGTTCTTGGTTTTCAAGAGTGGCTCACCGCCCTCGAGCGGGGTATCGCTGCCCACCATGCGGGTTTGCTTCCAAGCTTTAAAGGTGCGGTCGAAGATTTGTTTCAGCGTGGCTTAGTTAAAGCTGTGTTTGCTACCGAAACTCTGGCGCTTGGAATCAATATGCCAGCACGTACGGTCGTTCTAGAAAAACTTATTAAATTTAATGGTGAGGCACACGTGCCGATTACTCCGGGGGAGTACACGCAATTAACTGGACGAGCCGGTCGCAGAGGTATCGATATTGAAGGAAACGCGGTTATTCAGTGGTCTCCAACAGTGGATTCGGCATCAGCTGCAGGTTTGGCTTCGACTCGAACATATCCATTGCGTTCATCTTTTTCTCCGACATACAACATGGCGATCAACTTAATTGCGCGGTTTGGTCGCGAGACTGCACGCCGGTCACTTGAGTCCTCTTTCGCTCAATTCCAGGCAGATCGAGCTGTCGTTGGACTTACTCGGCAGATCCGTAAAAATGAAACGCTAATCCAAGAATTAATGAAAGATGCGCAATGTCATCTTGGAGATTTCTCCGAGTATGCACGGCTTAGACGATCTATCAAAGAGGTTGAAGTGTTGCTCAGTCGTCGTGATCAGCGGAAAACTTTTGACAATAGACAACGCGGACACATGGAGGGTGAACTTTCAGATCTACGAAAGAGCCTTAAGTCGCATCCATGTCATGGTTGTGCTGAGCGAGAAGATCACGCCCGGCTTGCAGAACGTGCAGGACGTTTAACGCGTGAAAACGATGGATTAACAACCCGCGTTGAAAATCGCACACATGTCATTGCTAAGACTTTTGATCAAATTTGCCAAGTTTTGGATCACTTGGAATACATCAATGGTGAGAAACCAACGGCCCAAGGAAAGATTCTGACCAAGATTTATGCTGAGTCAGATCTACTACTTACTGAATCAATCAGACGTGGACTTCTTGATGACCTTAATGCAACCGAACTGTTATCCGTGGTTTCATGCATGATCTTTGAATCTCGTTCGCAAGAAAATCTAGCGCCTAAGCTGCCGAGTCAAAAGGTCACATCAACCCTTACCGAAATCATCTCCTTGTGGGCTGCGCTGGAAAAAATTGAAAATGACTTTGGTGTCAAAACCCAGCGCGAACCTGATGCTGGTTTCTGTTTTATCTCCTACAAATGGGCGAGCGGAAACTCACTGAACAGCGTTTTAAAGGGCAGCGACATGTCTGTCGGAGATTTCGTACGTTCAACAAAACAGTTAGTCGATTTATTGAACCAGATTGGCGGTGCAAGTGAAAAATTGCGGCCAGTCTGTAAGGATGCGGTCAAGCGAATTGATCGCGGTGTGGTTGCTTATCTCATGGGGGATATATGACATTGATGCTCCTTGATAGCGCCTCACTTTGGTATCGCGCTTACTACGGAATGCCTGACACGTTGCTCGCACCCGATGGAACTTCGGTCAATGCGATCCGCGGTTACGTTGACATGACTGCGCGTTTAATGAATGTTTACAAACCAGATCGTTTAGTTGCCTGTCTAGATGGTGATTGGCGACCAAGTTGGCGAGTCGATATTTTTCCGGAGTACAAAGCTAATCGCTTGGAGGAAGAGGGCGGGGAAGAGGAAGAAGAGCCTGAAACCCTCACGCCGCAGATTCCAATTCTTTTGAATCTTTTAGATCTGTTTGGTATTCCAGTAGTTGGTGTTGACGATTACGAAGCTGATGATGTCATGGCTACGTATGCTGAAATTGAAAAAGGTCCGATACGAATTGTTACTGGAGATCGAGATCTATTCCAAATGGTTGATGATTCGCGGGACATCAAAGTGGTGTATCTCGCTAAGGGAATTTCGCAACATGATCTAGTCGATCTCAAATATGTAGCTGACAAGTATTCAATTCCTGGGGATCGATACGATCTCTTCGCCATGTTTCGTGGTGATCCATCAGATGGCTTACCCGGCGTAAAGGGGATCGGTGAAAAAGGAGCCGCGGTAATAGCCAACCATTTTGCAACGGCAGAAGACGCGCTTGCCGGAGCTATTGAAGCGCACCCATCACTTCCGCCTGCATTAGCCAAGAAGATTATTGCTGGTGCCGATTATTTAAAAATCGCCCCCAAACTTGTTCGAGTCGCCCGAGATGCACCTTTGCCGAAAGTAGATCTGGCGTTGCCGAAAGCACCTGCAGATCTTTCATCCATTTATCAATTCAAGGAGCGCTACGCCTTGGGGGCTAGTGTCGATCGTTTGATCAGTGCATTGGGTTGGTAGCACTTCTACTTTCAGCACTTTCTGGTGCACTACTTTCAGCTGCCTATGAGCCAGTGGGGAAGTGGTGGGTTGCTCCCATCGCAATTGCTGCGCACATGTATGCGTTATCACTTACTAGTAGAAAAGTGCTTTCATCATTTGTTTTTGCATTAACGGTCAATCTGATTGTTTTGCATTGGAGCAGCACCTTTGTTGGCTCTGTGCCGTGGCTTATTCTGGCGCTAGGGATGTCACTTTTCTATCTTCCGCTTGCGCTAGTTTCGCGTTGGGGGATGACGTCCTACCCACTCATTTTCATCATTATGGAAGAGGTTCGAAATAGATTTCCTTTTGGGGGATTTGGTTGGGTTCGTATCGCCTACACGCAAGCTGATGCACCGTTTTCGAAGATAGCCGCAATAGGTGGTGCGTCTTCACTCTCTGCCTTAGTTCTTGTGCTGGGCTTAATTCTCTACTTTGGGTCTAAACGTCAATTCTCACTTATAACTATTGCACCATTTCTTCTTCTTTTTATTCCAGTTAATTTGACGATTGGTTCTGCCACAAATGTTTTGATGATTCAGGGCAATGTTCCGCAAATGGGATTGGACTTTAATTCAAGAGCGAAAGCTGTATTCAATAATCACTTTGAAAGAACTCAAGCAGAATTGGCTAAAGATTCAAATGTCGATTTTGTTCTGTGGCCGGAAAATTCGGTCGATGTAGATCCGTTTCTCAATAAAGATGTCAGCCAAGCACTCAATTCCATTGATAAGCCTTTGATAATTGGTGCAATTCTTGGCAAAGGAAACAAGTTTCTCAACACATCAATTTTGTGGGGTGGCGAACTACCTCCGATCTATGTCAAGCAACATCTAACGCCATTTGGCGAATACATCCCGCTGCGTTCATTAGCATCCCTGATTTCACCGTACACGGATCGGGTAACCGACTTTGAACCTGGACAATCGCAGGTACTTTTTAAGGTGAAAGATGCGGTAATTGCCCCAATTATTTGCTTCGAATTAGTTGATGATCAGCTTCTTGTTGATGCCGCACGTTCTTCCAATATTTTGGCGGTGCAAACTAACAGCGCAACCTTTGGAATGTCTGCAGAAAGTGCGCAGCAATTGTCGATAACTCGGGTCAGAGCTATAGAACATGGTCGAAATATCGTTTCTGTATCAACCACCGGTTATTCAGCGGTTATTGATTATGAAGGCAAAGTCATTCAAAAAACATCCATGGGAACTACAGACACAATTCGCGCCACAGTCGATCTTGTTCAGGGGAA
>Ga0208235_1000049_pt1 | contig 36399 bp, 51 predicted proteins | sample LakMenEpi22Oct12_FD_150727 | JGI IMG/M metagenome (GOLD analysis project Ga0208235, IMG submission 150727) | Freshwater microbial communities from Lake Mendota, WI - 22OCT2012 deep hole epilimnion (SPAdes) | ecosystem: Environmental > Aquatic > Freshwater > Lake > Epilimnion/Euphotic zone ... | reverse complement strand
GGGGGGGGGTCTTAGTACCCTCCTTTTTTTATAAATAACTAAAAAGTATTCGTAGAATGGACGCACAAGAACTTCGCAATCTTCAAGAAGCATATATGGAAGTTTATGAAGAAAAAGGTGATATTAAAGATAGGGATGAAAAAGCATCTAAACAAAAAGCAGATAATATAATGTCGGGGACAAAAGCAATAACAGCATATCAATCTAGTGCTGGATACATTTCAAAAGGTGAAGGAGAACAAAGGTTAAATACTGTAAAGAAAAAAATAAACAAAAAATTGGAAAAAAGGAAAGAAAAAGTGGGAAATAGAAATCTTACTTTTTCCAGAACAAAAGGAGATGACGCATTAAAAATGGGAAAATCTCCAAGAAATCAAAAAGAACAAACAGACCTCTACGACATCATCCTCTCACACCTTCTTGATGAAGGGTATGCCGAAACACCAGAAGCAGCAGAAGCAATTATGGTGAATATGAGTGAAGAGTGGAGAGAGAGTATTATTGGATGAATTTCAATTTTGGAAATAAAAAACCAGATATAAAGCAGTATGCAATTATAGGAATTGTATTATCTTCTATTATTGCAATACTTTCCCAGTGTACTGGAGTATCTGAAAATGGACTTTGGGATTTATTTGATGAGATTCAAAGAAAATATTTCCCACAAACTATTCTTAATGAATTTATAATTAAAGATCCTGAAAAACTGAATCGCAGAATTGGCAGAGATGTTGATAGAGAAATTCAAAATGTAACTTCAGAATATGATCGTATTATTGAAGAAGCAGATCAAAAATATAAACCAAAATATGTTGATGAAAAGAATGATGAAAGTGTCTGCTATACTGATGAATGTAAGGCACTTGCACCTCCAATGAGAATTTGTGCAGTTTGGGTAGAAGATTGTCCAAAAAACTGACTATATAAACATATCCTATTTTATTTTGGAGATTATTATGTCCGTATCACAAGAACTACTGAGTGCTGTTGAAGCATGGAAAGTAGAAGACGAAAAGTTTGCTGCTGGCAATAGTGCAGCAGGAACTCGTGCTCGTAAGGCACTTCAGGAGATTGCCAAGCTGGTCAAGGCACGTAGAACCGAGATTACCGAAGAAAAGAACGCTCGTAAGGAAGCAAAGGGTTGACTTTAGTGCCCTGATGCCTTATAGTGGTATCACGGGTGAAGGAGGTCCAAACTTCTTATAAATCCCACACCTCCCATGCCTCTCAACGATGCACAAACAGGGAGGTTCCTTATGTCCCGTTAGCTCAGGAGACAGAGCAATTCTCTTCTAAAGAATCGGTCGTGGGTGCGAATCCTACACGGGACGCTTTCGAATAATGCTATATTACTTGTATAAATAAACACACTTAGGTCGAAAACAATGTCTTTCCAAATGAACAAACAGATTATTACCAGCGATTGCCGCTATTGGCATATCGAGGGTACTCCCCTGTTTGCGAATATGGAAAAACATATGTAAGATGTAATCCATAAAAGCAAAAGAAAGGGGAGAGAAACCAAAAGTTTTCTCCCCTTTTTTATTGCCTGTGACAGTTTCCTAAGTGTCCACCAATCTCCCCCCAGAGACCAAACGGTGATATTCTTAAAGGGTGGTTGAGAGACCACCAGCACATCGACAACCGAATATTTTCCACATTATATGGGTCTGTAACTCAGTTGGTAGAGTAGCGGGCTTTTAACCTGTAAGTCGTCGGTTCGATCCCGACCAGACCCATCGTGGGAGGATTTCCGAGTGGCTAAAGGAATCTGACTGTAAATCAGACGGCTCTGCCTTCGCAGGTTCGAATCCTGCTCCTCCCACCTTGACCCATTAGTGTAGCGGTCTATCACGCCACCCTGTCACGGTGGAGATCACGGGTTCAAATCCCGTATGGGTCGTTGCTACTCTGCCTATGGAGTGTTCCTCCTTGGCGGTTGTAGCATCAAGTTCCTATCGACTAGCGGTTAGGTCACTACCCTTTCAAGGTGGCAGCACGGGTTCGAATCCCGTTAGGAATACTATGGAAACATAGCTTAGTTGGTAAAGCATTCGACTGATAATCGAAAGACCACTGGTTCGAGTCCAGTTGTTTCCATTGGAAGTGTGGCAGAGTGGCTTAATGCAGCGGTTTGCTAAACCGCCGATGTCTTTAAGAGGCATCCGTTGGTTCAAATCCAACCACTTCCGCCTCAGCAGTATAGCTCAGTGGTAGAGTACGGGTTTCATACGCCTATGGTCGGTAGTTCAAATCTACCTACTGCTATGTGTCGTTAGTCTAATGGTAAGACAGGAGATTGTGGTTCTCTGTATGAGGGTTCGATTCCCTCACGGCACCCCATTCTGAGGTCGCCAAGTGGTAAGGCAGCGGGTTTTGGTCCCGCCATTCGTGGGTTCGAATCCTACCCTCAGAATTTGTCCTCTTAGCTCAGTGGAATAGAGCAATCGGCTACGAACCGATGTGTCGTAGGTTCAAATCCTACAGAGGACGCTTGACAAACTTCTTAAAGTTTGTTACTATATAAATTGTTGGAGGTTAAGTCCCTGTTATGTCCTTATGAGATATATTACACTTAACCCATCTTGGGGAATTAACTCAGTTGGTAGAGTATCGCCTTTGCAAGGCGGGTGTCAGGAGTTCGAGTCTCCTATTCTCCATTGGAGATTTATTCTCCATATATAAAAGTGATAGAGCGTAAGTCCCTGTTATATCCTTATGAGGTATATCACACTTATGCCATCATTCCGAGTAGCCCGCAAGGTGCGGGAGCAAACTGTTAATTTGTTATAGGTCAGTTCGATTCTGACACTCGGAGTTTTACCCTTGAAATATGCTATTATTATAAATAGTAATAAAATATTTGTAGGGTATGTCTAATAAAAAAGCAGTTTCTGATTATAGAAGAAGAGCAAAAGAATATGCTTTAAAAGCATTTAAAGAAAAATGTGGAATATGTGGATATAATAAATGTATCGGGGCATTAGAGTTTCATCACTTAAATCCTGATGAAAAAGATTTTGGTTTATCTTCAAAAGGAGTAACTCGTGCTTGGAGTAAAGTTTCTGATGAACTCAAAAAATGTGTTTGTCTTTGTGCTAACTGTCACAGAGAAGTTCATAATGATATTACCAGTATTCCAGATGATGTGGTAAGATTTGATGAGGAATATACTATTTGGAAAAGTGAGTTTACTAAAAAAATGATTCCTTGTCCAGTATGTAATTCTGAAATGTCTATTAGGCAGAAATATTGCTCTGATAAATGTGCTAAAAAGGTTAGAGAAAAGGCAAACTATCCAAGTGATGAAGAACTTTTAGAAATGGTTAAAAGTTATGGTTATTCTCATACTGGTAGAGTTTTTGGTGTAAATGGAAATTCTATTAAAAAAAGATTACAGCGACGAGGACTATTGACAACTACGTCAAAATAATGTAACATATATAAGTCGGTTCTGGGTGGAACTCCCAGAAGTTCCGTTAGGGACTGTCCTTTGTAGGTTCGATACCTACATCTTCCTTATGGGAGATAAGAACGGCTACTGGAAACCTTACTAAATCCTAAGTTTTCTTAGGTCGGGGATTTGATCACCCCCGTGTTGCCCTATAAGCATTGTGGTGATGCAGCAGTTTTGTAAACTGCAGAGAACAGTTCAATTCTGTTATGGGGCTTGACATAATACTCATTATGTCATATACTTCATATGTCCGTGTGAAGGCAAGTGCCGGGAGAGTCAAATCTCCCACATTGCGGATTTAATTCAGTGGTAGAATGGCTGCCTTCCAAGCAGTTCGTCAGGGGTTCGAATCCCCTAATCCGCTTGCTCCATAATTCCTGGAGCTTCTAAATAAACACTGTAGTTGTAAATCTTAACACAATATGACTTTTCAAAATATTATTGCTGCCGGTGTAGTTGCTGCGTCTTCTATCGCTTCTCCTGCAATGGCACAAGTCACCAGCGTTAAGCAACTGGGTGATGTTCAACCCACCCAGTGGTCTTATCAAGCAATCACTAATCTGGTAGAGCGTTACGGTTGTGTTGCTGGTTATCCTGATGGCACTTTCCGTCCCGGTCAACCTGCTACTCGTGCTGAACTTGCTGCTCTGACGAATGCCTGCCTTGACCGCATTAGTGAGTATCAAACCGCTGCTGATGCTGCTCTTGCCGCTGCCCTGCGTGCTGAATTCTCTAAAGAGATTGCTGCAACCAATACTCGTGTGAGTGCTCTTGAGGTTGCTGCTGCTCAAAAGGCACAAGGAGTTGGTAACTATCTAGGTGTTGGTGTGCTTCTCGATCAGCAAGGTGTTGCTGGCAATGGTTACAGTGCTCAGCGTACTGTTTCTGGTGCCACGATTCAAGCACGATATGCCGTGAAGAACTTCACTAATCTGAATGCTGTTTCGGTCCGCCCCTATGCCAACCTTGTTGGTAGTCCTGCTGGTCAAATCGGTGCTGGTGGTGGTGCTCTGGTTTCCTATGATTGGAGTATTTCCCGTGCCAAGAGTGGTGTGAGTCGTGCCAATGTGTATGCTGGTGCTGGTTATCAGATTCCTTTCGTGAATGAAACTGCTGCTAACTATCAGTCTGCTGTCGGCAATCGTGGTCAATTTGTTCTTGCTCTTGGAGTCGAAGGTCGTATCAGCAATTCACTCGTTGGTTTTGCTGACCTGAAGTTCCCTACCACCAATTCTGCTAACAGTTACGGTGCTACCAATGGAACTTACTCACCAGTCTTCACTACTGGTCTTGGTTTCAAGTTCTGATATTTGAATACATAGTGTGAATTGGGGAGTTGACAACGACTCCCCTTTTCAGTATAATAAGTATCGAGTCAGGAGGATTATGTCTCTTATATCCCAAATGGACCGCCAAATGGTTATTGAAGCACTTGAATATTACGTTCAGAAACTCAAAGAAGATAACTGCACCGAGAATTCTATTACTGCATTTCAAACACTTCTTAATTGGATAGAACTGGAGTATTATAAGAATGAAAATTAATTTGTGGTTCTGCTCCGAAATGAATCATTGGAGGTGGACTCTCTGCGATAGTTCTCGTCCAATTCGTAAACAGGAATCTGGGCAAAGAGAAAATCTCCGTGATGCTATGAGCGATATTGCCAATACTGTAGAGTATATGCTAGGATCTCATTGATTTTATTGCCCGATGACCCAGCAAGTGAAGGGACCTGATTTACACTCAGACATCGACGGGAGCATTACCTGTATCGGGCACTTATTATAAATACTTGAAAAGTATTGGTGTAATGGAAAAACTTTATAAATTATTAAGTGATACTCAAGCATCACTTTTTTTGCTATTCCAAAAAACCTGGGTCTATCACTGGCATGTTGTAGGACCAGACTTTAAGCAAATTCATGATTTGTTTGGAGATCAATATGAAGCAATTCAAGAAGAAGTTGATCGTATAGCAGAACATATGAGATTTTTGGGTATTAAACCTATCAGCTCTTTATCTAGAGTTCTGGAAGTCTCTGGTGTTGGGGAAGCAAAAACTAATATTTCTGAAATGGAAATGATTAAAGATTTACTTGATGGGCATAAAAAGATTATAGATATGTTAGGTGAAGTTGCTGAAGAAGCAGAAGCACAAAAGTCAAGAGGAACTGTTAATCTTGTTGATGATTTAAATGAAGCACACGGTAAGTTCGTTTGGATGCTTCGTTCATTTACTGAATAATTAATTGTAAAGATGGAAAATTTAAAAATTAGATGTAAATCTTGCGGAAGTGAGATAGAAGGAAAGTCTGGAAAAACAGTTGCGTGTGGATGCCCTAATATGGCAACTGTTCGTAATAATGAAAATATTGCGGCACTTGACTTATCAAAGGTTGTCATAATAAACTATATGAGTACCAAAGAGAAATCTAATGTTCTTACTAATGAAGACCTTGCCTTTCAAGAAGCAAGGCGTCGGCGTAAAGTAAGACGCTTAGATTTTGAAGTCCGATAAGGACTTATTTGGAGAGAGTCCGGTTGGTCGAGGACACCGCCTTGAAAGCGGCTGGGTTTAAAAGCTTCGCAGGTTCGATTCCTGTTCTCTCCGTTACAAATGCTACAAAATTTTAGATTTTTTTAATCTATATTTTTGTATCAACACATAGTTGACATTTGCAAAATACTTACTAAGATAACTAGTAAGTATCAAACTAAATTCCCAATGGATGATCACACTTACCAAAATTGGGTGAAAATTAAAGCAACCTTTGAAAACTCTGGTAATACTGACAATACATTTTACCGAAGAGCGTGTGAAATAGTCAAAACCAAAAAAGATCCTCTCGCAAAGTATCTTGGAGATAAGAATGACTAACACACTTATAGTTGCTGTTATTCTTCTCGGATTAATTTCATTCTTCATTCAGTGGAGTCTTACGCACGCATATGGATAAGCAAAGATATAGTTTCGCTATGACTTGCTTTGTAAGGTCTTATGGCAGACATGTCTTGAATGATAATCACATCAAACAGTTTTGTAGGGAATGGTCTGAATGGGGGGTAGATGCTCCATTAGGCGATATTGTAGATCAATACTTCCATTATGAATATAAGAATTGGAGAGGAATATGATTTTTCACATTGTGGAATATCTGGCACAAAGTCCAGTTTGGTTGGGTCTTTGTGGGGCAGGATTGACAGTTGCCCCGATTATGGGTATAATGCTTATACACAAACAAAATGGTAAGTAACTTGTTTTGAGATAATCCCGAAACTTATTACTTTTATAAATAGTTATAAGAAAAGGTTTTTATCTTTTATGAAAAGGCATACCACTAAAGAACAACTTTTGAGTGCTTGTGTAGGATCAAATGGTCCAGCACAAGTTTTAAAAAAGTTAGGTTTGTGTGAAAATGGAGCAACTCGTGCTTATCTTAAAAAAATTGCTTTGCAATATGATGTAGAAATACCAAAGTATGAAACTCCAAGAAAATATGAATTAATTGAAAAAAAATGCCCTGTTTGTGGTAAAATATTTACAGCATCAAAGGGTAACAAAAGAGAAAAAACAGTTTGTTCTCGTGCCTGCTCTAATACACATTTTAGAAGCGGGGAAAATAATCCAAACTTTAAAGATGGATTTGATGGTGATAAAGCATATAGAAAAATATGCTTCAAATATCATCCAAAAAAATGCTGCATTTGTGGATTTGATCACATTGTTGAAGTTCATCATATGGACTGTAACAAGGAAAATAATAACCCAAATAATTTAATTCCTCTGTGCCCAAATCACCATAGAATGTTTCATTCAAGATATCGTCAGTTAGTATCTCCACTAATTGAAGACTATATAAAATATAACCAGGAGTAAGTCAGCGGTAGACGGCACCGTTTGGGGCGGTGAAGACGTTGGTTCGATCCCAACCTTCTGGATTGCCAGTTTCTTCACTGGTACACTTGACACAAAACTCTCCAACCCTTATAATACTAGAGTAAACAAATCAAAGCAATGTCTCTGGCTATCAAATTCAAGAAAGATATTAGTACTCTTCGTGCCGCAGCGAATGGTGATTTTTATCTTGATGTAAAGAATCCGAAACTTTATAAAAAGATTCGTCGTTATTATCAAAATGAAGGAGTAATCTTCTCCGATGATCCTTTGGATAATTATGATATTCTTATTGAGTGCATCGCTCAAGATCTTGAATCTGTTGAAGTTGCATGATTAAAGTTCTTTTAGAGCGTGAAGGATATCGCTTTATTGAATCGGGTATTCTTGAGATAAACGGTAAACCTGATTATCGTTTACAAAAGCAAAATTATTACACCAAACGATGGAATGATATTTATCTTTTTGATAATAGTCTACAATGTTCTACTGCAATGGAGGATCACCAATATTGTAGGTGGTTAGATCCAGAAAGAGTTCCTTGTTATATAAAAGATGACAAAGAAGACACGGATGGTCTATAACAGCACTTGTCAGTTATGAATCCCCCTTATGTCTAAAACAAGTATCCTGAGATACATTGGCAACTTTCTCCTCTTACTTGGTTATCAAATCATGTTGTGGGGAGATTTTAAAAGTGGTTTGATGATAAAATTTATCGGAGGACTACTCGGTATTCCTTTTGCTATCAAGCTCAAACTCTGGGATGTGTTATTTTTAATATCATTTTTTGGCATTTCTGAGATATCAAAATTATCCCAACTTTTCTTGGTTTCGTAAAACCAAGTGGTGGAGTCAAGTTCAAACCCTGATTTGCCCTCGTCGTATGGGCATTATAAGTGACGACTGGTGCGGATGGGACTCTCTCCCGCCTGGTTTCTTATTTCCAGTCAAAGAATAAGTGGCGAGCCTAAAGACCCCAAAGGGGGAGTTGCATAAACTCTCCTTTTTTGCTATAATAATAAAAAAGTAGTTCTTATATGAAAGTTGCTTTAATTTCTGGGATCACGGGGCAAGATGGTTCATATCTTGCCGAACTTCTTTTGGAAAAAGGATATGAAGTTCACGGTATTATTCGTCGTGCCTCCCAAATCAATACGCAAAGAATAGATCATATTTACAATCAAATTAAGTTGCATTATGGAGATCTTACTGACTCTACAAATCTTGTGAGAGTTATTCAGCAAGTTCAACCCGATGAAATATATAATCTAGGTGCTCAAAGTCACGTAAAGGTTTCTTTTGAGATGCCTGAATATACTGGTATGGTTGATGGTCTTGGAACTCTTCGTATTTTAGAATCAGTTCGTCTTCTTGGAATGGAAAATAAGACTCGTATCTATCAAGCATCAACATCAGAAATGTTTGGTAAAGTACAAGAAATTCCTCAAAAAGAAACCACGCCTTTTTATCCTCGTTCACCTTATGGAGTTGCAAAAGTCTATGGATACTGGATTACAAAAAACTACAGAGAATCTTACGGACTACACGCAAGTTCTGGAATTCTTTTCAATCACGAATCCCCTAGAAGAGGAGAAACTTTTGTCACAAGAAAAATCACTAGAGGATTATCACGCATTTCAGTTGGGGAACAAGATATACTATATCTCGGGAATTTAAATGCCAAGAGGGACTGGGGACACGCCAGGGACTTTGTAGAGGCGATGTGGTTAATGCTTCAGCAGGATGAACCTGATGACTATGTAATCGCCACAGGAGAGCAGTATTCGGTGCGTGAGTTCGTTGAGGAAGCAGCACCCTATTTTGGAATGAAGATTGCTTGGGAAGGTGAAGGACTTGATGAAGTTGGATATGATACTTATTCTGGAAACCAAGTCATTCAGGTCAATCCTAAATATTTTAGACCTGCTGAAGTAGAGACTTTATTAGGTGATGCCACTAAGGCAAAGAAAAAATTAGGTTGGGAACCTAAAATTTTATTTAAACAATTAGTTGAGGATATGTGCATTTATGGACAATAGTATGTTTCATAAAATAGAAAAATGTAGAGTCTGTGGTAATGAACATTATTCCACAGTTTTAGACCTGGGAAATCAATATCTATCTGGAATTTTTCCAAAATCTATAGATTTTGATATGTATCGTGGTCCCTTAAAACTTGTTAAGTGTGATGAATTAACGGGTGGATGTGGGCACGTTCAATTGGAGCATACCTTTGATCTTCCTACGATGTATGGGGAAGAATATGGGTATCGTTCTGGATTAAATGCCAGTATGGTAAAACATCTAAAATCTAAGTGTGAAAAAATTTCTAATTTTCTTGATCTAAAAGAAAATGATATTGTGATTGATATTGCCGGAAATGATGGAACATTCCTTGGATTCTTTTCACCAGAATTAAAACTGGTAAGTATTGATCCAACTTCTAAAAAGTTTTCAAAGTATTTCAAAGAACATGTAGATTATATCGCAGACTTTTTTACTGAAAAAACTTTTAGACAATTCTTTGGAGATTTTAATGCAAAGTTAGTAACTTCATTTTCAATGTTCTATGACTTAGAAGATCCTTGTCAGTTTGCTAAAGAGGTTAATTCTATTTTAGATCCCGAAGATGGAATTTGGGTTTTGGAGCAGAGTTATATGCCTGAGATGCTTCGTGCAAATTCTTTTGATACTGTATGCCATGAGCATCTATCATATTATGGAATGCGACAACTAAAATACATCATGGATCAGGCAGGATTGAAGATTATTGATTTTGAATTTAATGATGTAAATGGTGGAAGCATTTCACTTGTAGTTGCAAATAAAGACAGTAAATATGAAGAGGCAACTCAAATGTTAAATGATCTTCTTCAAGAAGAATTGGATCTTAAACTTAACACTACTGAACCTTGGAATGATTTTTCTTTCCGCATTGAAGAATGTAGAATTAAGTTTTGGCAACTTATTAACAAGTGTAAAGAAGATGGATTAAAAATTGCTGCCCTTGGAGCTAGTACAAAGGGTAATGTAACACTTCAAACTTGGGGGGTTACTAATGATGATATTACTGTTGTAGGTGAAGTTAATCCTGATAAAGATGGATCATTTACACCAGGAACTTGGATACCAATTAGAAATGAAGATTCTGTAATTGAAGAATATGATATTTTTATAATTCTTCCTTGGCACTTTAAAAATTTCTTTATTAATAGTACAAAGTTCAAAGGTAAAAAATTATTGTTCCCACTCCCCAATGCCGAAATTGTAATTCCTTAATATCATGAAAAAACAATCTAAAATATTTGTTGCGGGACACCGAGGACTTGTTGGATCTGCCATTGTGAGAAACTTAAAAGAAAATGGATATACAAATATTCTTACTAAAACTCGTCAAGAGTTGGATCTTTTAAATCAAAAAGATGTTCTTGATTTTTTTGAAGATCAAAAACCAGAGTATGTTTTTGATGCAGCTGCCCGTGTTGGTGGTATCTATGCAAATGATACATTCTCTGGAGATTTTATCTACGAGAACATACAAATTCAAACTAATTTGATTAATAGTTCTTATAGATCTGGTGTAGAAAAGTTCTTATTTCTTGGATCTGTTTGCATCTATCCCAAGTTTGCTGAAGTCCCGGTTAAAGAGGAATCTCTTCTTACTGGATATCTTGAACCAACAAATGATGCTTATGCTATAGCAAAGATATCTGGAATTAAAATGCTTCAGGCATATAATAAACAGTATGGATTTAAAGGAGTCTCACTAATGCCATCGAATCTTTATGGTATTGGAGATAATTTTCATCCAGATAATGGTCATGTAATTCCGGCAATGATGACAAAATTTAATAACTCAAATGGAAAATCTGTAACTTTTTGGGGAGATGGTACTCCAATGCGAGAATTTCTTTATTCTGATGACCTTGCGGATGCTTGTTTATTTGCGATGGATAATTTTGAGAATGCTGAATTGATTAATGTTGGATCTGGAGAAAATATTAGTATTAAGAATTTAGCACAAACTGTAGCATCTGTTGTTGGTTATACTGGTGAAATTGAATGGGATACTTCTCGTCCGAATGGTACTCCAAACAGACCATTGGATTGTTCAAAAATGACAAATTTTGGATGGAAACCAAAATATACTTTATATGATGGATTGAAAAAAACCTATCAATGGTTTATAGAAAATTCCCACCATGATTCCTTAAAATAATGAATTTTTCTTCAGGATTATCTGGGTGTAAAATACAACTTTTAGATAATAAAATAGTAAGAAAATCTTCACCATCCATAAATTATAATTCTAGATTGATATTGCAAATAGATAAGCAAAATTTATTTTCAAATTTAATTTTTAAAAATATCAATACTCCAAAAATTTTAAATATTAATCAAGATAGTTTATATTATTTTGATATGGAGTATATACATGGAAAATGTTTTTCTGAGTATTTTTCAGTTGCTAATAATTTCGATATAAAATTCGTTTTAGAAACTTTATTTGAATATTTTGATACATTAATTGGAAATTATAAAACAACTAATGTTCAAAATAGTATTTTAAAAAAAATAAAAATACTAAAAGAAAAAACTGCTTATAAAGAGTATCTAAATTACTTGGAAAATTATGTGATAAAAGAAAAGATTATCATTCCAAAAACTTTTTGTCATGGAGATTTGACATTTAATAATATTATTTTTCATAAAAAAAGATTGTTTTTCATAGACTTTTTGGATTCATATATTGATAGTTTTTTGTGCGATTTAATTAAATTAAAACAAGATTTATTTTACTCTTGGGGAATTTCTATTGAAAATAAAAAATGTATAAGAATCCATCAAGTTTATACTTATATTTGGAAAGAAATTGAAGACAAATATTTTAGATATATTAATCATATAAATTTTGATATTCTGGATGCTCTTAATCTCCTAAGATTAGAACCATACTTGACTAATCAATATCAAAGAAGTATACTTAATCAAATAATAAAAACTACAAAATTATATGAGAAGTTTAGTAATACCTATGGCAGGGAAATCAAGTAGATTTCCCAATATGAGACCTAAGTGGATGTTAACGCATCCAATGTCTAATCGCTTTATGGCAATAGAATCTATTTTAGGATTAAATTTAGATTTCTTTGATAAAATATATTTCATTTGCTTAGAGGAGCACGAAGAGCAATATTCTTTTTCTTATGGATTTCAAAAAGAAATTGAATCTTTAAATCTACAAAATAAAACTGAAATATCTTTTTTAAAAAAACAAACAAAATCTCAATCAGAAACAGTTTATAATTTTTTAATTCAAAATAATATAGATGGATTTATTTTCATAAAAGATTCTGATGGATATTATCAATGCAATATTGAAACTGAAAATAATCAAGCTGCATTTTTTGATTTAAATGATATGGATAATATTAATGCTAGAACAAAGAGTTATATTGAATTTGATATTAATGGTATTATTACAAATATTGTAGAAAAAAAAGTAATCAGTTCTACTTTTTCTGTCGGTGGGTATGGGTTTTCATCAGCATCAGAATTTTGCAAAACTTATGAAAAATTTATGGATACTGAAGAAGAGTGTTATATTAGTCATATTATTTTTGATATGATTTTGTCAGGATCTCTTTTTTATGGAATTAAAACATCTAACTTTAAAGACTGGGGAACCATAGAATCTTGGAACTTATATAAAAGTCAATATAAGTGTTTGTTTGTAGATATCGATGGAACACTCGTTACTAATTCTTCAATTCATTTTCCACCATATGTTGGGTCAGGAATTAGTATTCAAGAAAATATAGATTTTTTAAGAGAGTTACATCAGTCTGGAAAAGTTAAAATAGTTCTTACTACTAGTAGACCAGAATATCTTAAAGATGTTACTGTTTTGGAGATGGAAAGTAAGGGCATTCCATATGATCATTTAATTATGGGACTGCCGCACTGTCAAAGAATTTTAATTAATGATTTTGCAAAAAGTAATCCATATCCATCTTGTTCTGCAATTAATATTACTAGAAACTCTAATCAATTGAGAGAGTATTTTAAATGAAAATATTAATTACTGGTGCTGCTGGGCAAATTGGATCTGGATTGGCAAAGTTACTTATAAAAAAAAATCATCAATTGGTGTTAGTTGATAATTTAAGAAATGGGCATAAAACAAACTTAATATCTAAAAATAAATTAATTGCACCTTTTGTAAAAGTAGATATTACAACACAGGATTTTTTTGATACATGTTCCCAACATTATGATTGTATTATTCATTTAGCTGCTATTACTTCTTTACCAGATTGTGAAAATAACCCATATGAAACAATATCAATTAATGTTGGTGGAACAAGTAATGTTTTAGAATTTGCAAGAAGAAATAATATTCCGCATGTAATTTTTGCAAGTACTAGTGCTGTTTATGAAAATTCAAATGCCGAAATTTTTACCGAAGATTTAGAAATTAACCCAACTCTTTACTATTGCCTATCAAAAAAGATGGCTGAAGATTTGGTAAATTCGTATAGGGAAAATTATAATCTTAAAGTTACTACTCTAAGATTTTTTAATGTCTTTGGTCCAGATGGAGATCACACTCGCCTTCATCCACCTTTAATTAATTTCTTAGTTCGTGAATTTAAAAAAGGAATTTCGCCACAACTGAGTGGAGATGGAACTCAAACTAGAGATTTTATATGGGTAAATGATGTTGTTTCTATGTTAGATATTTGCTTAGATAAACAACCAAATGATACATTTAATGTTTGTACAGGACAGGTAATAAGTGTAAATCAAATGGGTCAGTGGGTTGCAGAATCTTTGGAATGCGAACACATTGGGTTATCATATAAACCACCACAAGAACTATGGAGTAGATATCCACAATTATTTGACGGTGGTTATCCATTGAATAAAGAAGTGGTTTCTACAGAGACTACTAGACCTTCTAAAGGGTCCTATCAAAAAGCAAAAGATTTATTGGGGTGGGAACCTAATTTGGATATTGAAAGTCTTGTAAAAAAAGTTGCCAAAGAGATTGTAATATGAGAGTTGCTTTATGTTTATCCGGTCAACCAAGATTTGTTGACGAGGTTGCACCTTATATTATTGCCAATGCTTGTCGGGGGTATCAAGTTGATGTATTTGCTCATATATGGTTTGATGAAGAACTTTTGAATAATCCATATAAGCATGAGGGTAATTGGTCTAGTCAAAGACTTAAGTCCAATGCTGTTGATGATCTATTGAAAATATATAAACCAGTTTCTTATATTATTGAACCTAGTAAAAAATTTATTGATGATCAAATTCATTTTGAAACTTCTTTTAAAAGATATTGGACTTGGGGTGAACCAGGATTAGAATTTAGAAACAGAATTATTAATAATACTCTCTCTTATTTTTATGGATTGAATCAAGTTAATAACTTGAAAAAGGTACATGAATATGCAAATGGATTTAAATATGACTGGGTTGTTAGATGTAGAACAGACACAATTTTACACACTAAAATAAATTATGAAAACTATGATCAAAATGTCATTAATTTCTCTGGTTTGTCAAATCAACCAGATGGTATGATTAATGACTGGTTTGATTTTGGTGGGTCTAAGGTTATGGATGCCTTTATGAGTTTGTTTCCTGTTTTTGATCTTGTTATGGATAAATGTTTGAAAGAAAATGATATGGCATTTTGTCCGGAGTTGCTACATAGAAAGATGATTGATTGTTTTAATATTAATATTCAACCACACCCAATTCATATAACGTTACCAAGATTTTAAATGTATTTTATTACTTTTATTACTGAAGGATACCCGTATGATGGAGGTTTCGATTTAACAGAAACTGGAAATAAAATTAAAGAGAAACTTTCGGATTTTTTTGAAGAGGTATTTATTTTTACAAAAAGAACTTTAAAACAAATTCCTGGTAGTGAAGAAGTTTGCAATTCTTTTCTAGAACCTCTTGATAATAATCCAAATGCAAATCATATCGGATATTTTGACTTTAAACCATTTTTAATTCAACATGTTTTAACAAAAGTTCCAGAGGGAAGTCTTGTTTTATATCATGATGGTAATTTTAAAAAGAATCCACATTACTTTGATACAGACTGGAAAAACATTTCTTCTATTTGTGAAAATCTATTGGAGGAAAACCAATCTGACTTTTGGGTTCAGATAGAAAGAGATCCAACTTTAGTGAAAGAGCATGTTAAACAATATACTCTTTCTCAAGTTATATCTAATGAAAATGAATGCCGCTTAGCTTCTAATTCTAGACTCATAAATGCGGCTAGAATTTTAGTTAGAAATACTAATTCATCTAAGCAGTTTATTCAAGATTATCTAAATTTGTGTTTAGATAAAAAATTAATTCAAAAAACACCAGATGATAATAGAGACGTTTATGCGAAAAACTATTGTGGAGATCAAGATGTATTAAATGCGTTAGTTTATAAGTATATTTTTGATGGAAAGATAATTCCAGAATTTCCCAAATATACTTTTGGTGATAGAGTTATCAGAATGGAAAAAATTAAAGGTCAAGATGGTATTATTCGTGGAGGTAGGAAAACATTAATTGATAATAATATAGTAGAATATATGAAGTCAAATAAAACTATATTAAATATTGAGGAGAGAATACCCTTAAATCCGCAACAGTTTCAAGAGTGGTGGAATAGTGAGTTTAAAATATGAAAAAATTCGCAGTTTGTTTTTCGGGATATCCAAGATTCGTGAGAGAGTGTTTGGATAGTATTAAAAAAAATTTTTTAGATGGGTTGGGTGAATATGATGTTTATGCTAATTTTCAATGGAATGATGATTGGCAGAATACTTTAATACATCATGAATTTACAGACAAGTACGAAAAAAATGAATTGAGTGAATTCATTGAATTATATTCTCCATTAAATCTTAAAGATGTAAAAGTAATTCAACCATATAATTTTGACACTTCATTTTACAATAAATTATCTGCTGAACCAGATATGGTTTTTGAAACAATTGAGAAAAGTAGAAGTCAATTTTATAGATCTAAATGTCAGTATCAAGGAATTTTGGATTGTGTTAAATTAGTTGATCCTAATGAATACGAGTTTATTGTAAGAATTAGAACTGATAATATTTTTGGTACTGAATTAAATTTCAGTCAGTTAGAATCGGATCATATTCTTTGTCAAGATGGATATGAAGCTGGTTGGGATAGACATTATGCTGATTGGTTTTTTATTGTTCCAACTAGTCAAGTTAATTTCTTTTATGACTTAGCAAATGTGGAAGAACATTATAAAGATGGAATTATACATATGCATAAACTTATAGAAAATGTTGGAAAACCATATAATATTCAACATTATCAATTTAATATAACCACTACATCAATTTGTAGTTATAAAAATACTAAAAATTTTTTGGAGATTAAAAGATGAAAATTATTATCTGGGGTTTTTATCCTGAAAATGGAGTTTTGAAAAATACAATCAGTTACGTTTGGAATTCTTTTTATAATGCATTTAAGTATTTGGGTCATGATGTTTACTGGTTTCCAAATGAAAAAATAGAAAATTTTGATTTTTCTAATTGTATTTTTATTGCAGAGGGATATGATGATTCAGAAATTCCTTTAGATAAGACTTCTACTTATTTTGTTCATTGTGCTTATAACCCAGCGAAATATGTTGGCAATGTCCGTAAGTTTGTTGATATGAGATATAATCTCAAAAAGATTGATCATCCCAATTATGTTTATGAACTTGATAAAGAAAAAACAAAAATGGACAAGGGATGTTATTATGAACCATCTACTAATCAAGTTATTGATTTTAAAAATGGTAGAGTAAATTATAGAATTGATGATTTTGATAAAGTCTATATTGGTTGGGCGACAAATTTAATGCCAAACGAGATAGATGAAAATGATGTTTATTATCCTAGAAGTAACAATGTTTATTTCCTTGGTTCAATATCAAATGATGGAAGATACTCTAATATTCATTTGATTGAAGAGTTTGCAAATGAATGTAGAAAAAATAATATTGAATTTGTTTTAAACAATTTTTCTGCAAACCAATTATCTGAGGAGGATTATATTCGCCTTTCGAAAGAGTCATTGTTGGGATTTGATATTAGATGCCAAGCTGATGTAGAATGGGGAAGAATTTCTTGCAGATTATATAAAAATATGAGTTATGGTCATCTTGGAATGACTAACTGCTATGAGGCATATAAAGAACTTGACGAATATTGCTTATATAAAGAATCTCCAACGGAGTTATTTTATGCCGCGATGGAAAGAAAGGATGATTATGAGTTTATTAAGCAAAGTGTTAACTACATTAAAGAATATCATACTTATGTCAATCGAGCCCAAAGTCTTTTAAAAGTGTTATGAAATTAGCAGTTTGTTTATCTGGTCAACCAAGGGATGTAAAAAATAGTTTGGAGAATATTAAAGAATCGTGGTCATGCGAACAAAACGTTGATTTCTTTTTTCATAGTTGGTGGGGTGTAGAAGGAGTTCCATTTAGAGATGATGCACCATCTGATGTTTATACTGATGATTTGTTTGACTATATCATCACTACTCTAAATCCAGTTCACTACAAAATTGAAAATCCAATACAGTTTGAAAAACAATATCCAGATTCCGCTCATTGGGGTTGCTATCATCCTAGATTTAATAGAAATCCATCTCAAAATATTCAATCAATGTTTTACTCTTTAAATCAATGTAATAATTTAAAAGTTGAATATGAAATAAAAAATAACTTCAAATATGATGCCGTTTTGAAGTGTAGATTTGATTATATTTTTAATAAAAAATATGATGTTAAAAATTTTAATTTAAAATATTTGAATACAAAAAATGATTGTAAGCATACGGAATATGCAATCAACGATCATATTGCATTATCAAATAGTGATAATATGAATATGTATTCTGATGTTATTCACCATCTTGACAAATACTATGGGATGGGTGTAGAATTTAACCCAGAGGTTCTTCTGGGATTTCATGTTTACCATAATCAAATTCCAGTTGCTAAAACTTTGGGGGATAATGACGAATCTTATGTATCTACAAAAAATGAAAGGTCTTTTATGTATTCAAATGGGTAATAATTAATATGAAATCATTAGTTACTGGCGGTGCGGGATTTATTGGTTCTAACCTAGTTGATCGTCTTCTAGAAATGGGACACGAAGTAGTTGTAATTGATAATGAATTTTCTGATGTCCACGATCAGTTTTATTGGAATGATAAAGCGCAAAACTATAAGTATGATATTCGTGACTATGGAAATACTCGCCCTCTTTATGATGGTGTAGATTATGTGTTTCATCTTGCTGCTGAAGCGCGTATTCAACCAGCAATTAAAAATCCTATAGAAGCAGTTAGTATTAACTCAGTAGGCACTGTGACTGTTCTTCAATGTGCTCGTGAGGCAGGTGTGAAGCGTGTAATGTATTCTTCAACATCATCTGCTTATGGATTGAATTCGCATCCAAACGTTGAGACACAACCAGATGATTGTTTGAACCCATATTCAGTATCTAAAGTGAATGGTGAAAAACTGTGTAAAATGTATACAGATCTTTTTAATCTCCCTACAATTTGCTTTAGATATTTTAATGTTTATGGTGAAAGGCAACCTCTTAAAGGGCAGTATGCTCCTGTAATTGGTATTTTTATGCGTCAAAGGGATGCTGGGGAATCTCTCACAATTGTTGGGGATGGTAATCAACGCAGAGATTTTACTCACGTTTCTGACGTGGTTAACGCAAATATTTTAGCAGCAATTTCAAATCCAAATCCAGAAGTTTTTGGTCAAGTTTTTAATGTTGGAACTGGAAGAAATCACTCAGTTAATGAGATTGCTGCAATGATTTCTGATCATACTGTTCACCTTCCAGAACGTCCTGGCGAATCAAGGGTGACTCTTGCAGACAATCAAAAACTTAAAAACACTTTTGGATGGGAACCAAAAATTAAAGTTGAAGAATGGATAGGTAATTGTAAATGAACATCGCTTTTATTGGACCTGGAATTATGTCTATCCCTCCAGTTGGATGGGGTGCAGTTGAAATGTTAATCTGGGATTATGCAAATATACTAGGAGAACTTGGGCATACTGGTGTAATTATTAATACACCAGATAGAAATCAAATTATTGAAGAACTAAAACAAGATAAGTTTGATGTTATTCATCTACATTATGATGTTTTTCATGATATTATTCCTCAAATTTTAGAATTAAATAATGGAAAATTAATCGTATCTAGTCATTACCCGTATATTGGCAATCAGTCTATGTGGAAATATGATAGATATAATTCAATTGTAGAATCTTATACTAAAAATAAAGAGTTTAACATTTTTGCATCTAGTCAAAATGATATTGATGTTTTTGTTGAGAATGGTGCAGTTGAATCTAATTGTTGGTTAAATCGTCTTGGTGTTGCTGTTGAATCTTATACATATGAAGAAACACCGGTTTATAATAAGACTTTATGTTTTTCTCAAATTTGTGATCGTAAGCGCCAATACCTAATTGAAAATATTGAAGATATTGATTTTGTTGGTAGGAGAGAAAGTGGGAGATTTACAAATCTTAAAAATTATAAAGGAGAGTATGATAGAGAAAAACTTAACCAAGAAATTACAAAATATTCAAACTTTATTTTATTGAGTTCTACAGAAAATACAACGCCTCTTGTAGTTAAAGAGGCATTGATTTGTGGTTTGGGTGTTGTAGTTTCGGAGTCTGTTTCTCTGGAACTTGATTTGTCTGAAGAATTTATTGATGTAATTCCTGAAAATAAAATTGAAGATATTGATTACATTATTGAAGTAATATCAAGAAATAAAAAATATTCTGTAAAACACCGAGATCAAATTAGAAAGTATGGTATTGAAAAATTTAGTTTAGAAAAAATTATTGAGATTGAATATATTTCAAAATTACAATCATTAATAAGTTAATATGAAAATAAGTATCATTGGACCAAATACTCAAATACCTCCAGTAGGATGGGGTGCAGTCGAAAGTTTGATATGGGACTATAAAATATTTTTAGAAAAAATGGGTCATGAGATTCAAATCGTCAATATTAATGATCCCATAAAAATTATAGAAACAATCAATAGATTTAATCCCGATTTTGTTCATATTAATTATGATGATTGGGTTGGTCTATATCCATACATTAATTATCCTTGTGCTTGCACTACTCATTTTGCTTATCTAGAAAGACCGGAAATGATGGGTGGATATATTAATATCTTTAATCTCTTTGAAAATATTAAACCCAATGTTTTTTGTTTATCCGAATCAATTAAAGAAGTTTATAAAACTAAAGCAGATATTCCGAGTCATAGATTATTTGTAACTCCAAATGGTGTAAATACAGATGCGTTTGAATTTACTTTAAATCCAGAGTATCCTGATCGTAGTATTTACTTAGCAAAAATAGATTATCGCAAACGCCAATATAAATTTCAAAATATTGATTCTATATGGTATGCAGGAAATATTGCGGATTCTAGATTTGATGAGTCAAAAAATTATCTTGGTGAATGGAATAAAAATATTTTACACGAAAATCTTACTAAATATGGAAATCTAATTCTTTTATCCGATGGTGAAGCTCATCCTTTAGTTTGTATGGAAGCATTTGCTGCTGGATTGGGTGTAGTTATAAGTGAATATGCAACAGCAAACTTAGATCAAACTAAAGAATTTATTACAGTAATTCCCGAAAATAAGATTGATGATTTAGAATATATAGAGAGACAAATTATTAAAAATAGAACTTATTCAGTTCAACATAGGGAAGAAATTTTAGAATATTCTAAAATATTTTCTTGGAAGCATACTTTAACATCTTATTTTATTCCAATGGTTAAAAAAGTAATTACTGATTATAATAATTCAAAGAAAAAAATTGCTATTAATTTTATAGGTACTGGAAATTACTTAAAGTTTTTCCCAAAATATTATGAAACACTTATGGAATATTTTGTTCCAGAATGTCAGAAAGATTTTTTTGTTTTTACAGATGGAGATCTTGGAGATGACATTCCAGACAATATTAAAATTATACCATCATCTGAAAATATTGAAATTACCACATCAGATTATTCTTCAGATAATTGGTATAATTTAATGTATAATAGTATTGGTGGATTGAGAAGATTTGGAGAAATCAAAAAAATTGAAAGCCAATTAAAGGATTATGATTGGTATGTATACTTTGATGCAGATATGTATTGCTGTGATCAACTAATCACTTATGAAGAATTCTTTAATGATGAAAAACCATTCTTTGGAGTTCAGCATCCAACTTTTAGTACTCACTGGAGTAAATTTATTGGTCAACTACCATTTGAAAGAAACGAAAAGTCTTTATCATCTATAAAAGTGGGGGATGAAAGAGATGACATATATCTTCAAGGATGTATTTGGGGAGGTAAGATTCCAGAAATTTTTAAATTAATTGATGAACTTGATGGAAGAATTAAAAAAGATTTGGAAAATAATGTAATGGCAGCAGCGCATGATGAAAGTCATTTAAATAGATATAGGATTGATAATTTTGAAGATTTTCATGTATTACATTCTTGCTTTGCAAAACCTGGGAATTACCCTGATAGTGAGTTTGATTTTTCCGCAAGAATGATTCACTCCCCTGCCGATAAAAAAACTATTCTTTATTCTTGATAAAATGATTGGATTTAATTATCTTGGACAAAATGGTCGTTTAGCAAATCAGATGTTTCAGTATGCTTCTTTAAGAGGTATTGCTGCAACAAAAGGATATGATTTCTGTATTCCTAAAACCGACTATGGTGATGAATGGAAAGATAATAAATTATTTGATGTGTTTGAACTTAATAATTTAAAAAATGTGGGTTTTTTGCCTGCGGATTTTTATGCAGAAAACCAGTTTCACTATGATTCTGAGTATGTTGAAAATTGTCCAGATAATGTAAATTTACATGGATATTTTCAGAGTGAAAAATACTTTAAGCATATTGAAGATAGTATCAGAGAAGACTTTAAGTTTAAAGAATATATTTTAGAACCTTGTGTAACTAATTTTGATTTTGATGATATTATTGCCTTGCATGTAAGAAGAACTGACTACGTTTCTAATTCAGAAAATCATCCTCCGTGCGATCTTTCTTATTATGAAAGAGCATTAGAACATTTTGATTCTGATATTCCTGTAATGATTTTTTCGGATGATGTTGGATGGTGTCAGTCTCAGACTTTATTTGAATCAGATAGATTTATTATTTCAGAATCTCATAATGGATTTATTGATTTATGTTTAATGAGTATGTGCCATTATCATATTATTGCAAACTCTTCATTCTCTTGGTGGGGAGCATGGTTGGCAAAGAGTAAAAAAGTTATTGCTCCTTTACGGTGGTTTGGTACAGAGGGTAATACTTCTAAAAATCAAACTCAAGATTTATATTTAAATGATTGGATTAGAATATGAAAAAAATAGATCTCTCCAACTGCACTTTTATAATTCCGATTAGACTTGACTCTGGAGATAGGACTAGGAATATTACTACAGTTCTTTGCTATCTTCTAAAAACTTTTAACACTAAAGTGATATTAAAAGAAGTTGATTCCAGACCTTTTGTTGAAGAGTGTGTTATAAAACAAATTAAAGAATTTTTAGATAAGGATGAAATTAACAATCTGATATATCTGTTTGAAAAATCTGATAGTTCAGAATTTCACAGAATGAAAATTTTAAATGAAATGATAGAACAGGTAAAAACTGATATTGTGGTTAATTATGATTGTGATGCTTTATTAAAAGCAGAAACTTGCATAGAAGCAGTAAAATTAATAGTAAAGAAAAATTATGATTTAGTTTATCCCTATGGATTAGGAGACTATCAATATCAAATTTTTGCAACTGATGCACTTGTAAGTGACTTTATTAATAATAATTTTGATTTTTCAATTTTAGAAAAAAATTCCAATATTCATAGGTCTGAGTTTGGACACGTTCAATTCATTAAAACAAAATCCTATATTAATGCTGGAATGGAAAACGAGAACTTTATTTCCTGGTCTCCAGAAGATAAAGAAAGATATTTTAGATTTAATGTTCTTGGATATAATGTGGGTAGAATTGATCACTCATATGTATATCACTTAGAGCATTATAGGGGACATAACTCTGGTTTTGAAAATCCATATATTACTAGAAATAATGAATTGTGGAATTATCTTCAAACATTAAATCAAAAACAATTAAGGAGATATTATCAATCACAAAAATATTTAAAGAAATATCAATCTCATAACTTAAATAAGGTTTAATTTGTCATGGATAAAAACAAAGCAATCTATAAACTCAAAGGTCTTCCCCCCATCTATTATCTCAATCTGGACGAACAACCAGAAAGAGCAGAGTATATGGAGGATCAATTCAAGTATTGGGAAATTGAAGATTATACTCGCATCTCTGCTTATGATGGTAGGGATGGTAGAGACTTAGGTGATATTCTTAAAGGTCGTTATCCTGATATGATGTCTTCTGGTGAAGTCGGTTGCGTAACATCTCATCTGAAGGCACTCAGGCACTTCTTAGAGACTTCTGATGCACCTTGTGCTCTCATTATGGAGGATGATTGTGATTTAGATACTGTAAAACATTGGGGATTTAATTGGAAAGATTTCTTTTCTAAGATTCCTTATGCTTATGACGTTGTTCAACTTGCAATCATTAATCCTGCACAAGTTCATATTAAGTTGCATCGTAGATTTGTGAATGATTTTTCTACTGCTTGCTATTTAATTACTCGTCATCATGCACAAAAACTTATCAGTCTTCATGTTCGTGGTGATAGGTATAAGATTGACAATGGAGTTAAACCCAGAGCAGTTGCTGATGATTTAATTTATAATTCTGGAAATACATATTCAATTCCATTATTTCTTTATAAGATTGAATTGGGATCTTCTATTCATAATGAACATATTGATATTTTTCATAAGTCAAGTTATGAAGGACTTTGGAATTTTTGGAGAAATGATTCCAGTAATATAAGTGATTGGAATCCAATATTTGATTATGATCCTTATTTCGGAACTCTACCGCCAGGATTTGAAAACAAATAGGGCTTGACACTCCTCCTTTTCTGCTATATACTTGTGTAACAGTTCTTCACAAAACTTATATGACTGTAACAACTAATGAATATGGGCAACAAAATATGTTTGCCAAAGAACCCGTAATGTATTATGAGAATTACGGAATGCTGACTCCAAATCAAGTTAAGGAGCGTACTAATGGACGCTGGGCAATGGTCGGTTTTGTTGCTGGTGTTATTTCTTATTCTATCACTGGCAACTTCTTCTTCGGGATCTTCTGATGACTGAAATCATCTTCACAATTACAGGAGTTGCATTTTTGGTTCTCCTGAGTTATGCTGTAGAAAAACTTTCTGAAACTTACTGAGGTAAAACAAATGGACAAAATTTTCACTGAAACTGCTGAGCGTTGGAACGGAAGACTTGCGATGCTTGGATTCGTAATTGCAGTTGGTACTTACTTCACCACTGGGCAAGTAATTCCTGGTCTGTTCTGATGGAGGTTACTATGCGTAAAGAAGGATATGAAATTCCTCAAGTTGAATTTGTATTTCGTGAATCTGGGGAGTTTGTAACTCGTACAAGTAATGAACTTTTTAAAGATAAAAGAGTTGTACTCTTCTCACTTCCTGGAGCGTTCACTCCTACTTGCTCCGCTTATCAACTTCCTGGATTTGAAGAGAAGTATGATGAGTTCACTGCTCTTGGTATTGATGCTATTTACTGTATTTCTGTTAATGATGGTTTCGTGATGAATGCCTGGGCACAAGACCAAAACATTCAAAACGTACAACTCATTCCCGATGGAAATGCTTACTTCACTCGCTCTATGGGTCAACTCGTTTCCAAGACCAATCTTGGTTTTGGTGAGCGTTCTTGGCGATATGCTGCTGTGGTGAAGGATGGTATCATTGAGAAACTCTTTGAGGAAGCAGGAAAGCAAGATAATGCTCCTACTGATCCTTATGAAGTGACAACTCCAGAAAATGTTCTTGAGTATGTAAAAACAGAATTGCGTGAAGCAGTACTCGCATAATATTAGAAAATATTTTTTAAACTCTACCTCTAAATAAGGGGTAGAGTTTTTTTTTATTATGCCAAGAGGACAACTGACTAAAGATATTATTAAATGTGAAGTTCTTAAGTTAAAAAAAGATTTGGATAATGAATGGATGAATAAGACTGGATATGACCCAAAGTGGTTAGCGCATCAATATCTGAATAAGGTTCTGGACAAAATTGAGGAATATTCCAGATAAGCATTCATACCTATTGACAGGGATCCCTGACAGTGCTATGATAAATACAACAACAAGTTAAGGAATGTAACAAAACCTTAACGTTGTCCTCTGCCTAACCGAGACCTATGGGGAGGTTAAACACAGTCTCTCATACCCACGATGGAGGGTGTCGTGGGGAATACTTGTACCGTTCAGTTCCCCCTGGACACATACTTACCCTTTAACGAAAAATGACTGCTACAATCGCTACACGTCGCCCAACTACTTCGGCGTGGAACTCATTCTGTGAATGGATTACTTCAACGAACAACCGCCTTTATGTTGGTTGGTTCGGAACTCTGATGATTCCAACGTTGCTTGCTGCAACTATTTGTTTCATCGTCGCCTTCATTGCCGCACCCCCGGTGGACATTGACGGTATTCGTGAACCTGTTGCTGGTTCACTCATGTACGGAAACAACATCATCTCTGGTGCTGTTGTTCCTTCAAGCAACGCCATTGGTCTTCACTTCTATCCCATCTGGGAAGCAGCAAGTCTTGATGAATGGCTTTATAACGGTGGACCTTTCCAACTTGTTGTATTTCACTTCCTCATTGGCATCTACTGCTATATGGGACGTGAATGGGAACTCTCATACCGTCTAGGTATGCGTCCTTGGATTATGGTTGCTTACAGTGCTCCTGTTGCTGCTGCATCTGCTGTATTCCTGGTTTATCCTTTCGGACAAGGTTCATTCTCTGATGCGATGCCTCTGGGCATCTCCGGAACATTCAACTACATGCTTGTGTTCCAGGCAGAGCACAACATCCTGATGCACCCCTTCCATATGCTTGGAGTTGCTGGTGTGTTCGGTGGTTCTCTGTTCAGTGCTATGCACGGTTCTCTTGTGACTTCTTCACTGGTTCGTGAAACCACAGAAACTGAGTCACAGAATTATGGTTATAAGTTTGGTCAAGAAGAAGAGACTTATAACATCGTGGCTTGACAGAGCGGGTCACGTTAAACTGGGTGAACTGCTGGAAACCTAAGTCCTTTATGGATATGGCAATCAGCATCCAAGTCCTAGATACATCTAGGAAAGGTTCAGAGACTACCTGAGGGATACAGTTCCCTTAATAACAGGCAAGAGCGCCCAGCACCTTTAATAGGTGAAGATATAGTCCAACCCTTAAGGAAACTTTTGGACAATTGGCTCACGGTTACTTTGGACGACTCATTTTCCAATATGCTTCGTTCAATAATTCTCGTTCACTTCACTTCTTCCTCGCCGCTTGGCCCGTTGTGGGCATCTGGTTTACTGCTCTAGGCGTAAGCACTATGGCATTCAACCTCAACGGACTAAATTTCAATCAGAGTATTCTGGATAGTCAAAACCGGGTAATTCCTACTTGGGCGGACATATTGAACAAATCTGGGTTGGGTATGGAAGTTATGCACGAGAGAAATGCACATAATTTTCCTTTAGATTTGGCTGCAGCAGAAACAACTTCGGTTGCTCTAACTGCTCCTTCTATCGGTTGATATAATCACTAAATTGTGATATAATGAAGAGACCTGTAAAGGTCTCTTTTTTATAAATAATAATATCCGTGAGCAGACCACAAATGAATATAAAATATACTGATAAGGATAGGGAGATTTGGAAACAAATGTATTTGTCTGGTTTATCCTCCCACGAAATTGGAAGACAACTAAACATACCAAGAGTTTCCGTATATAAGTATCTTAAAACAATTGGTGTAACAAGAAACTTTTCTGAATGGCAGGTTGGTAAAGAACCTTGGAATAAAGGAAAGAAAACAGGTCAAAAAGTTTGGAATAAAGGATTAACCAAAGAAACTGATGAAAGAGTCAAAAAATATGGAGAAAAAATAAAGGGCAATAATTGCCAAAATCCTTGGAAAGAAAGATATTTTGATACTGATTATTTGTATTTGGTTATTGTTTATCTTGAAGGTAAACTGGTTTATAAGGTTGGAAGAAGTTTCAACAAATTAGCAAATCACACAAAAAATAAATTACATAGTGTAATTAAAATATGGAAAGGAATTCATTATCAAGTTCATCATCTTGAAAAGTTCATTCATCAAAAATACCAAGATTATAAAATTGATTTTGAATCCAAGGACGCTGGACATACTGAGTGTTATATGGTAGAATTGCCCATAACTGAAATCATCAACCTTACAGAAAAAACATTAAAACATTATGATTACTAAAGAAGGATTTATTGAGGCAACCAATCTAGCACCTGAAAATGCAGAAAAAATTTATCAAGAACTTAATGATAGGTTTAATGGGGATTGGGATAAGGCATCTGACTACCTTAAAGATTTGGTTGCATATTTACAAAAGCACCAATAAGACTATGAAATTACCTATAAGTAAAAAACTAGAAGAGATACTCAGAGACCCTGTTGCAAGTAAACAATTACGAAAAGCATTGACAGGAGAAGGTGATGGTAAAATTACAGTAAATGGAAAGACTTATAAATTAAATAAAGATGCTTTTTATTGACATAAGACTCCCAACTCTGCTAAGATAATCATAAACCCCAAAACATATGAAACAACTAACAACAGAACAAATCAAAACACTGGAAGATGCTTTTGTAAGTTATCCAGAGGACTTTCCAACAACTTCTAATTATGCATCAATGGAAGGAATTCAAACACAACTGAATCAACTTAAAGATGATATAGGACGTATTTACTATATTAGTAAAGTTAGTAAAAATCAAAAAGTCAATGCATATAATTTTACAATGAATGCAATGGAAGTCGGAATTCAGGAACGAGATACTAATGATAAACCCAATAATTAAAAGCACCAATAATATGAGTCACAATCCTCAACACGAACCTATGGAACCTTGGATAATCTGGGCAGGCGTAGGTATTATGATGTTCACAGTTATCATATTTGTCATATTTACTCTTTCAGTAATGTATTTTTAAGAATATGTTTTTCATTCTCACAGTCTTCATACTCTTCGGAATCTTTATGTTTATAATGTCAGTAACACAAGACCTCTAAGAATCCTACATATAAAAGAACACAGTATAATGGGTGGAGATTAAAATGAGTTCAAATTTTGATACAGTCTTCGTCAGTGATGTTCATCTTGGGACTCCAAGATGTAATACTGAAAAGTTCTTAAAGTTTTTAAAAGAACTCAAAACTAAAAAGTTAGTAATGGTAGGTGATATTATAGACATCTACTGTATGGAAAAATATAATACTCGTTGGACAAAAGAACATACCGAGTGTGTTCATCAAATCTTAAATCTTGCTAAAAGGGGAACAGAGGTCATTTATATTCTTGGAAATCACGAAGGGCAAATTCGTCGCTACTGTGATTTTGAACATAAGAACTTCCGAATGGTAGATGAATATACGCATAAAGATTCAAAAGGTAATAAGTTTCTTTGTGTTCACGGAGATAAGTATTCCGAGTATTCATCCGGTTCCTGGAAACAATTAATGTTTAATAAAGGATATGAATTGATTACACCGATCAGTTTGTTCCTGGAAAGATTCTTCAGATTCTCTTTGGTTTATGCACTGAAGAATAGTGTTCGGGGTAAGAACTATATCAATCAATATGAGACTGATATTGCATCATATTGTGTTCAGAGAGATAAGAAATATGACGGAGTAATTTGTGGTCACATACATTCCGGAAATATTCGTAAGTTTAATAAAATTACTTATATGTGTTGCGGAGATTGGTGCGATACATGTTCTGCAATTGTAGAAAGAAACGGCGTATATTGCTTGGAAAAGTATTGAATAATATCTTCAAATCCCAACAATTCATAGACACCTAAAAAGAACTTCTTATAATTACTAAGGAGTTCTTTTTCTTTTATGAAGATCTTTTTAGATACGGCAGATGTTTCAATGATTAGTTCAGCATATGATACTGGACTACTAGATGGAGTTACTACAAATCCCACTTTGATTCTTAAAAGTGGTAGACAACTTCAAGAAGTTATTAGTGAAATTTCAAAAATATTTCCAGAGTTAGAAAGCATTTCGGCAGAAGTCGTTGCAGATACTGCCGAAGAAATGCTTACAGAAGCAAAACATTATTATACAATCGCACCAGCAGTTACAATCAAAGTTCCTTGTACAGTAGAAGGATTGAAGGCTTGTAAGTTCCTGTCTGGGCAGGGAATTCAAACGAATGTAACTCTTGTATTCTCGGTGGCACAGGCAATACTTGCATCAAAGGCAGGAGCAACTTATATCTCACCATTTGTGGGTCGTTGGATGGATAATTCTGTAGATGGTATTGAACTGATCAAGAATATCCGTAAAGCATTTGATTACTCAGGAACCAGCACACAGATTCTTGCAGCATCTCTTCGTGATGTAAGACAAGTAGAACAATCTGCACTTTATGGTGCTGATGTTGTTACAATTCCTCCAGTTGTATTCTGGGCGATGTATAAGAACATTATGACAGATAAGGGACTTGAGTTATTCCAGAAGGACTGGGAGGAAGTTCTGAAAGGAAAAGAATGAAACGCGAAGATCAGTGCTGGAATTTCATAATGTCCTCATTTGCGAGAACTTATGGAGTTGAAAGAACTATATCGGAACAAAAATTTCATGAAATTGCATTAGAATGGTGTGATGATCATAACTACACTTGTGATGTTCATCTGGATGATTTAGATAAAGTTGATTTGTATTTTAGAAACATTTATGAAAACTGGGAGGGTTAGGTGATTAGTTCAGAGACACCTTATAAACTTGCAGAGATTATTAGAGACACTTGGCCTGGTCTTTACAGGAAACCCCAAGTGTCCTATAATAATCAAAAGACTTCTAAAAATGAAAAAATACAATAGTGAAGATTATTTTTCTGTAATTGAAATTAAAACTGGAAGAAAAATTGCTGATTGTGGTGAAGAGGCAGATGCTCTTGCGATGGTTTCTTTTGATCCGCAAAATAGGACAATCACAAGAAATAAATTTATGATGGGTCCAGTAGTTGATATTGAAATTCCAAAGCAACTTCCTACTACTGGAATTCAAATTGATTCTACTCTTTATAAAGAACATCAAGAAAATTGGATGGTTGAAAAAATTAATCAACTACCACAAATAAAATTACCAGAAGGGCAAGGAGAACCTGTGATTATATGATAAAGAAAATAACTCATTTTCTCAAAAGAGATTCGGACATTACTTATTATGAAGAGTTTCATTACATATACATTACTTTGAAAGAACTAGTAGAAGTTATAAGAACAAAGAATAAATAATCATAAGTTGCAAATACTTATGGTTCCCTTCCATAATCCTAAAGAATATGTCTTTAATCTTCATACAACATCAAGTTCTGAAGCAAAAAGATTATGGAGAAAACATATAAAGGAAAGTTGGGATAATAAGTGTGCCTATTGTGGGTCTGATGAAAATCTTACAATTGATCATATTGTCCCACAATCAAAAGGTGGGGAAGATACTACAAAAAATGTAGTATGTTGTTGCCACGAGTGTAATCAATCAAAAGGTCATGAACACTGGAAGTTATGGTACATCCAACAATATTTTTATGACGAGCAAAAGTTTAATAAAATAGAAGAATGGATGAAACCAGATCCTCCAAAAAACTTACATACTTATCGTCCAAGACGCAATAATTTATCTTGAATAAATAACTTAAAGCAGATTATTCTGCAAGTTTGATAAATAACCGATGCGATAAATGCCAACTCCTATTAGAATTAAAAGATCTGCTGTACCTGGTAAAAAACCTACAGCATCTCAATTACTATCTGCAGAACTTTCATATAACACATATGATGCGGAGTTGTATGCCAAGAGGGAAAGGAGCGGAATTGGAACCGATATCATTCGCATCGGTGCAGGAGCAACAGTTACAAATATTCTTTATGTCACAAAAGATGGAAGTGATACAAACACAGGAAGAAAACTTGGAGACGCAAAAGCAACAATCGGAGCAGCACTTACAGAATCAACAACAGGAACAGTTATTAAAGTTAGTGCTGGAACTTATCTAGAAAATAATCCATTAATTATTCCAGAACAAGTTTCAATTGTTGGTGATAGTTTAAGAGAAGTATCAGTATCACCATTAAATCCTGATGAAGATTTGTTCTATGTGAGCACTGGCAATTATATTGCCGAAATGTCTTATACCGGAACTTTGAATTCTGGTAAGGCAATTTTTGCATTTAATCCAAACATTCCAGTTTACAATGATCAATCACCTTATGTGCAGAACTGTACTAACTTTATTCCAAATAGTATTGGAATGAAGATTGATGGTTCCAAATCAATTGGACAAACAAAATCTATGGTGGTTGATTCTTATACTCAATACAATCAAGGTGGCATTGGAGTTTCAATCACAAATGAAGGTTATGCTCAGTTAGTTTCTTTGTTTACTATTTGTGATGAAATTGCAGTTTTTTGTGGTAGTGGTGCTGCTTGTGACCTTACAAACTCCAACTCATCTTTCGGTAATTTTGGTTTGATTGCTGATGGAGTTGGACCTAAGAAATACACGGGAATTGTTACAAGTTCTGCCGCAGCAAGTTCTTTTGAGTTTGTTCTTGACTTAAATACTCCAACACTGAATGTTACAAATGCACTTTATGATAATACAACAGGACTTACAACAATCACGGTAAATTCTAATCATAATTTTAATGTGGGAATGGGTGTTTCAATTGTTGGACTTGGGTTTACCTGCCCTTCTGGTCCAGGAATTGTAACTTACCCATCAGGTAATAGTGGTTATGTTTTTGAAATTCAAAGTATTCCATCATCAACTTCTTTTTCTGTTTATGTTGGTGTTTCTACACTCTCACACACATATCAATCAGGTGGTACTGTAAAAATTAATGTAGTAAGACCCTTTGATGGGCAAGTGATTTATCTGGATGAGTTATATTTTACCGTAGGTGGAGTATCAGTAGGTTCTGGTGGTACTGGATACACACAGAATGTTGATATTACTTTTAGTTCTCCTGATGAACCTTGGGGTATTCCTGCAACTGCTGTGGGTGAAGTTAAAAATGGTTCAGTGACTAATGTTGAAATGGTTTCAAATGGAAGGGGTTATTCTACAGCACCAACAGTAACTTTTTCTTCTCCTAGTAGTGGTATTAATACTGCAACAGGAACTGCAAATTTAGTTCCAACTTATTATTCAATTTTAAGTTCCACTCCAATTTCTGCCGGTATTTGTACCATTACCTTAAGTGATAATGTTCCTTATGCGGTGGGAGTTGGTAGTACTGTTCCTTTCTTTAAACAAAGTCGTGTTCTTGCATCGGGACATTCACTTGAATACATTGGTTCTGGAACGAATATTGCAACTGCTCTTCCTGCTTCTGGTGGAGTTCCTATTCAAGAAAATGAAACTGATGCTCGTAATGGGGGATTGGTTGTTTTTACTTCAACTGACCAATCGGGAAACTTTCGTATTGGTGATGGTGTTGTGATTAATCAACAAACAGGAACAATTAGTGGAACATTTTATTCCAAGAGTTTGTTCTCGACAATGACACCATTTATACTCGCACTAGGAGGAGATTAATTCAATGGCATTAGCACTTAATGTATTCCAGACAGTTACTGCAGTTGTACCAACAAGTCCAACAGTCGTTTATACGGCACCGGTAGGTTATACTGGTGTAGTTCTTTTAGCACAAGTTGCAAATATTGGGGCAACAAGTGAAGATGTAACTTTTGTACACCGCAGAAGTTCAACTGATACTGAACTATTAAAAGAATATCCAATTTCTGCAAATGATACTTCTAGTCTTCTTGCTGGAAAATTGGTATTAGAAAGTGGAGATAGGTTAGTTCTATCTGGTAGTAATGGAAGTAACTTGAAGTTTGTCGCAAGTCTTTTAGAAACACTCAACTAATACAAGAAAATGGCAAAGTATATCAGTAACCGTCAACAAAATCTAAAAATTGGTATTGTTTCTTATACTGAAAATCAAACAGTACTTGAGGTTACTGGTAAAGTTGGTATTGGAACCACAAATGCTTCGGCACCTTTAGAAGTCGTAGGAGGTGCGGTATTTGCGGGAAACAGTCCAACTGAGATAGTAAGAATCACCCAAACTGGTACTGGACCTGCTTTTATCGTAGAGGATAGTGAAAATCCAGATGTCACACCATTCGTAGTTACAACTGAGGGTCAAGTTGCGATTGGTGTTGGTGCCGGTGGAATAAGCACTGGTTATAAATTAGAAGTTGATGGTGGAGATATAAGATTTGTAACTGGTGGTGAAGGTGATTTAATCTTTAGTCATTCAAATTTAGTTTCTAATATTCGTGCTGCTGGATCTGTTCAACTCGGTCTCGGTGCGAATGGTGGAGATGCAATAAGAATTAATCTGAATAATAATGTTGGACTTGGTACTACAAATCCAACTTCGGCACTCTATGTTGTTGGTGATAGTTATATCACAGGAATTCTAACTGCAAATAGAATTGTTAGTAGCGTTTATGGTGAATTTACCGGAGGTGGAATATCAGGTACTAATATTGTAGGAACTGCATTAAGTATTTCTGGTATAAGCACTCTTGGAGTTACTAGCACTACTAATCTAACAGCACAACAACTAAGTGTTTCTGGTGTTTCTACAATTGGAAACTTTAGAATAACACCAGTTGGAAGTGGTGCCACTGTTGGCGGAATTGGAATTACCTACTATGGTGATGGTTCTAATTTAACAGGAACAATTTTAAATACAATTCAAAATATTGATAATAATCAAATATATTATCCAGTATTATCTCCAATAATATCTGGAACAATTTCAAGTATTTCTGTATCTAGTGATTCTATAGTATTTAATCCAGGTACAAATTCCTTGGGTATAGGATCCACTCGACCAACTACCAGACTTGATGTTATTGGTGATGCAAAAGTTTCTGGTATTTTGACAGCAGCAAATATTTTACCACCTACTGATAATACTGGTGTTGTTGGAAACACTGCCTTTACTTGGAGTAATGGGCAATTTACCAATTTAACGATAGATAGTACGTTAAATGTTCGTGCTGCTATTGATTTAGCAGATAGTGATATCTTGCAATTTGGTACAAGTGATGATGTTAAAGTATTTTATGATGGAACTGCAAATGATTTAGAAATTGAACTTGAGTCTGCTGCAAATCAAATTGCTATTACTGATAATGGAACATATACGGTAGTCATTAAAAAGGATGGTTCTGTTGGTATAGGAACCACAAATCCAACATCTAAACTTTATGTTGTTGGTGATGGGAGATTTACTGGTGTAGTAACAGCAACCACATTCATTGGAAATCTAACCGGTATAGCAACTTATGCTACTAATGCTGGAATCTCTACATTCTCTGGATACGCTTCTAATGCTGGTATAGCAACTTATGCCTCTAATGCTGGTATAGCAACCTTTGCAACTACAGCGGGCATAGCAACTTATGCAACCAATGCCGGTATAGCAACTTATGCAACTCAATTAGTAACCCCAAGGACTTTTGAGATTACTGGAGATATAGTTGCTTCTCCAATTAGTTTTGATGGCACTGGAAATGTATCCTTAGCAGCAACCATTCAACCAAACTCAGTTTCTCTTGGATCTGATACAACTGGTGACTATGTAGCAAACATCACTGGAACCGCAAACCAGATTAGTGTAAGTGCAACTTCTGGCGAAAGTTCAACACCAACTTTAAGTATTCCTAATCAATTGACTGCTCCACAAGATGTAACAGTCACAAGAGATTTACAAGTCAATCGTAACTTAAATGTCACTGGCAATATAACAATTGGTGGAACTTCTGCCACAATCTTTTCGCAGTCATTAAACATATTTGACCCTGATATCATTCTTGGTTTTAGAACTGATGGAAGTGGTAATGATGTTTCTAATGATAATACTGCAAATCATGGTGGCGTTGCTGTTGCATCTACTGAAGGAACACCATTAGTTCAATTACTCATTGCAGGTATTGAAACAAATCCCGCCACATATAAAAAGATTATGTGGTTCAAGGCAGGCACATTTGCCGGACTTGGTACTGATGCTTGGTTAAGTAATTATGCGGTTGGTATTGGAAGTACTCAATTCCCAACAGGAACTCGTCTTGCTGCGGGTTCGGTTCAATTTACTGAAAATGATCTAGCGGTTGTAAGAAACATCAATGCTTCTGGTATTATAACTTCAACTGGTGGATTTATAGGAAATCTTACAGGCACTGCGACCACGGCAACCAATCTTTCTGATGCTGCCAATATCACAACTGGCACAATCAATTCTGCTAGACTCACTGGAATTTATAATATTAATATTAGTGGTAATGCTGCAACTGCAACTTATGCCTCTAATGCAGGTATAGCAACTTATGCCTCTAATGCAGGTATAGCAACTTATGCAACCAATGCCGGTATAGCAACTGCAACTTATGCCTCTAATGCAGGTATAGCAACTTATGCCTCTAATGCAGGTATAGCAACTTATGCAACCAATGCCGGTATAGCAACTTATGCAACCAATGCTGGAATCTCTACATTCTCTGGATACGCTTCTAATGCCGGTATAGCAACTTATGCAGACAATGCTGGTATAGCAACTTATGCCTCTAATGCCGGTATAGCAACTTA
>Ga0208235_1000048_pt1 | contig 36407 bp, 63 predicted proteins | sample LakMenEpi22Oct12_FD_150727 | JGI IMG/M metagenome (GOLD analysis project Ga0208235, IMG submission 150727) | Freshwater microbial communities from Lake Mendota, WI - 22OCT2012 deep hole epilimnion (SPAdes) | ecosystem: Environmental > Aquatic > Freshwater > Lake > Epilimnion/Euphotic zone ... | reverse complement strand
AGGTAATCCCACGCTACTCGCTTGGCTTGTCCGTAGGTAGGCGCAATGTAGGCAAATCGTGGGTCTGGCTTGTCGCACTCGATAGCGGACTTGATAAGGTGGTTGATAGCCGAAACAGTCTTTCCCATGCGACGATGGGCAACCACCACAGTAAAACGATGCTGCTCAATCGCATCATGTATCTCTAGCTGCTGATCTCGCGGCTCGTAAGGAATGACAATCTCTGTCACTTAACGAATCCGCAGTTCAGGCATTTATTGTTCACTAGGAACGCGCTGCAACTTGGGCAATTTACTGGCTTGTAGCTCATTTCTTCCCTCCCCATCTGATAACCATTTCCTGAGCTTCCCCGTCCTTACCTGTCACCTCAGTCCTTGCCAGCTTAGGTATGTGGTACTCAGAGAGCTTCTGCATTAGGTCTAGTGCCTTAGCCGGATCAGGCTTCAACCCTAGCACCTCATCGCCTTCAGCTACCCTCTGTAGCCATCTGTCCATGTAAGGCACGTTCTTCTCTAGCAGAGTAGCTATAGCGTTACGCACTACTGTAGTGGACTTATTCGGCACTCCTGCTGGTCTACCCTTACCTGCATTAGTTAGACCCGGATACGCTGTAACTTCTTCCTCTTTACTGTGATCTGTTTCCATTTTTGCATTATCCTCTGGATGTCATGCTATACCATTACTATTTCCAATAGGAATTATAAATACTTCCTTACGTCAATTTCTGTACACTACATAGAAAGGAGGATTTATGTCACCTATCGTTAATACCGAAATCAAAATGCCTCAAGATATTTTTGATGCGTTAGTCCTACATGAGACTTATTGTGTCGTTTCCGGCATTGAATCCACTACACCGGAATCCGTTAAACAATGGCTGTTTGACCGCTTTGGAGAAACTATAGCAGATAAATTCAACGAATCTTATCTGTTTAATAACCAAGTGCCTTAAGTAATTTATCGTCTATGATTCCGGCATACGGCTTCATCATTAAAGCTCTAATGTCTGTTTGACTTGGTTTCGTTGGGTCTACAATTCCTCGCTCTCGGACAACCTGCGGCAATAGCTCAAAGATTGTCCTGTTTTCCTGTAATCTTCCTAAACCTTGCCCCGGAACGCCCCTTGGATACGATGGATGTCCTGATACGGCTACGATTGGGCTTCCTGCAAATATTTCCCCGACATTCATGATTCCAGCGTCAGCAGCTACTAGCTGCCTAGGATCAGCCACAGCCAATCTAGCCTCACCGATACTCAATCCCCCAGTATTCCTAAAGTTCGTATCAAGCGCATTTTTCAAGGCTTTTCTAACCGAATCTGGCGCATTTCTGAATTGCTCAACACTCTGATTTGACGCTAAACCAGACCATTCTGGAATAAATTTCTTTATCTCTTTGTTAACTTTTGTTTTTTCTGCCTTGCTCAGTGCGCTATTAGCATAAGACAGCATTGTTTCACCCGTCATCGTTGCAAAGTCACCACCAGATGGAGCCATTCTCCAAGGTAAATACAACGGGTTTTGCCCTGTTACTTCCTTGATGACTTGAGCATTTTGCATAATTTGGTTTACTGGATTCTTCCCAGATGCCCAAACTTGACCGGGGTTGTAGAACATATAGTCTTGACCACCTAGCAAACCAATAGGTCGATCTAACTTGACTCCTTTTATTTCCGTCAACTTCCCGCCAGCAGCAGTCCTATCAGACATTGACGTTATAAATGGTCTACCTGCAAATTGAGTCAGGTCAACAACAGGAATTTGATTTGAACTTGTAGGATTAACAACCGTTGTCAAAGCCCTCAATCGTTCTTGCTCTAGTTTTCTAGGGTCAAATCGTGGGTCAAATTCACCCTGACGGAACAATCCACTTGCCGTACCTATTGGAGATTTAATGCTGCCCTGAAACTGGGTTAGGTCAAACACCTTCTGGTAATAAGGAGTCTGGGTTATGTCTCCACCCATTTCCTTAACCATCCTGAATTGCCGTTCTTCTTCCTTAGTAGGGAAATATCTAGCTGTAGCCTGTGCAGCCCATTCCTGCGGATTGTCAGCCAAAAGCCCTAGCCCAGCTTTGACCTCTTGCTTTTTGCGATCTACCGCACCTAAAACATTTGAAAGTAATCCGTCAGCCATAGATAGCCTCGTACATATCTGGGCGGTTTTCCATTATCCACGCCCTCGGTTCCTCATGGCTTTTCTTGAAATCAACGCCTATCGTCTGGCTCCCTGCGTGATGCACATAAGCCCTGCTGACGAAATGCTGATAACCCGCCACGTTTAAATCATGACATATTATATTATCTGAATACCAATTAGTTGACGGGAACTTCGCTACATTCCATGCTTCCCGGCTAATGCTTGCCCAGATAGGCGCAATGACCGGGGCAACCTTAATCTGCTGCTCACTTTCCCACCCTAGCGCACTGCGTCTATCCCCATCTACCGGGAACCGTATGTTCTGATCTGGCAGTACATAGTCGCTCCTAGCCCCTAAAAACCCGACTTTGAAGCCTCTTTCTCTCAAAACCTCAGTGTCTTCTCTCATTAACGATAGCGTATTTGGATTAAGAACCACATCATCGTTAGCTAAAATCAATGAGTCAAACTTTCCATGCTCGAAGGCATAGTCGATGGCTGCGTTATAAGCATCTCCAAAATTGGTAGCAGGATTGGGTCGGTAGATGAGACTGTCGCAGATTTCTCTTGCTCTTGCCCATAATCCCAGATTATTACTACATAAGTAAACGGGCAACTTGTCACCATAGCAACGAATAGACTCCAGCAGCACCGTTATGCCGGGGTTGTTTACCGTACAGATTACGATTGCTTGCATAAAATGACACTCATCGAATCTACAGCCCTCGGAGTTCTTAGTATTTCTGCGTCAGTTAATTTCTTTTCTGCTAACTCATTACCGTACTCAGACAGGTTAAACGCCATCTGCCTCAAGTGAAACCGATCTTCCCAGCCTAAGTACCAATGCCAATCAGTGTAGTACAGCCAGCTATTCTCGTTAAACGCCCTTACATGGGTCGGGTCTTGCCAAGCCCCTAGACTTAGCTCGTAAGGCACATGAATATGGAACTCGCCCCCCGGTTTTAGCAGATTCTTGCAGTTCGTCATCGCCCCTACCAAGTCCGGGATATGCTCCAGAACGTCGTTAGCAATGATTTTATCGAACATCTCTGGCTTAATCTCAACCTCACCAAATCTGGTCTGGACTATCGCCCCATATCTAACTTTCGATATATCCACTTCCCAATCCGGCTTTACCCTAGCCTGAATGTCAGCGTTTAGGCAGTCATCCCGCCAATCCTTGCCGGAGCCTAAATTAAGCGTTAAGGGCTGCAATTAAGTCCTCTACCTTGTCTGAACACAATAACGGAATTAACTCGTTTATACGGGCTTCTGGAAGCTCCCACCAAGGATTTTCTTGCAGCTTCTTTATCTGATCCCAACTAAAACGGTACTTTAGGAGTTGAGCAGGGTTTCCACCGACTACAGCATAAGCAGGAACATCCTTAGTCACCACAGACTTAGCCGCTAAAACAGCACCATCGCCTATCGTCACCCCGGACATAATCGTGCAGCCTGAGCCGATCCAGACATCATTCCCGATGATTACATCACCCTTAGTCGCTGGATGTCCGTCACCATGCCAAGGGAATATTTCCTCATTGATATGCCCGAAAGGGTAGGTTGTCACCCAATCCGTCCGATGATTCCCGCCTAAAAATATCTCGACGTTATCGCCAATCGAGCAAAAAGCCCCAATTAAAACGTCAGCCTTCTCGCCCCAATGCCGGACAGTAATGTTTTCCAGCCCGTAGCTGTATCTCATTTCTTCTTGTTTCTTGCGGATATAGCGGCTGCTTTAGACTTTGCGTCAGCCTTTGAACTAGCTCCCCATGCCTGTAGGCTTAGAAGTAGTCTAGTAGGCTCACCGTTAGGCTTACGTTCTGCCCCCGGCATATTACCCATCCGGGCTAGAAATGAAGCACGACGAGGATTATCGCCAGATTTAACAGGAGGCTTAAGATCAGAGCCGGGATTTGCAGCCTCGTAGGACTTTCTACCCTTTTCATTTAATCCCCCTTTCGGGTTCTTGCCAGCCTTCTTAGTCCATGCTGCGCCCATTTTTACCCCGTTTATGCTTGCCCATAGGAATCTTGATCTCGATTTCTATTTCATTAACACCATTTTTCTTTTTTTCTTTTTCTTCGTCGAGATACTCTTTTAGCAACTCTTTGTCAGATTTCTTTTTACCGTTCTTCATTTCTTCCTCGGCTTGGCTGTCTTAGCTGATTCCTTAAACGCCTGAGCAGTAGGCGCACCTTTAGCACCCGGTTTACGCATTTTCTCGCCAGAACCCTCAGCGATACGTTTCCGTTTAGCAGCGATATTCGCATAAAGTCCGGGCTTCATTTCTTCTTGCCCTTCTTAGCCATACCAGCCTCGCTTAGAGCAATGGCAATCGCCTGATCTTTGGACTTGACCACCTTGCCACCCTTACCGCTGTGCAAAGTACCCTCTTTAAACTCGCCCATGACCTTACCGACCTTCTTTTGAGCCTTAGACATCTTTTTCATACGACCTCCAGATAACCACGTTCAAAGAACAAGCCGATGGTCTTTCTATGAGCTTCTTCCCACATTTCTAACCGCTGCTGTTTGGAAAGATTCTTGCCTTGGTCAAGCTCAAAATGGCATAAAAAACAAAGGCTAGCAATCCTAAAATCACTAGCCTTTATACCCTTTCCTTTCCCATCTCGCAACTGATTCGAATGGGCTGCGACTACCGTTCCATCCTCCCTGCCGCAATGCTGACAGGGTAGGTCTCTAGCCTTTTCAAGTAGCTTCTTGTTTCTGTACATTAAAGTTTTTAGCCGGATAATTTACGAAACTCTCACCCTCGTTGCACTCCTCGCAGCAGGTAACGATCTCACCAGACAAATCCCTAGCTCTAGGAACCTCATCCCAATCTACCACCCAACCGCAATACTCACATTGTGCCAAATTGCTATCATCGATCTCGTTCATTGCGTAACCCTATCCATTGTTCGATTAGAAGCCTCCTGACTGCGCCAGACATCGATGCGAGCCTGTGCTGCTATCAGCTTCCACCTAAGCTCCTCAGCAGCCTCTACAGCCGCCTGAAGCCCTTTTAGTAAAGCTTGATACTCTGGGTGAGCATAAGCCTGATTCTCCCTGTCAGCGACCGTATTTCCGATAGCCTGACTGAACAGGATTGCTTTCTTGCTTTTCCGAAACTCCTCTAGGTACGTTACCTCAGCCTTAGCCTTGGCGTAAGCCGTAGAGTTCCGGTAGATAAAGTCGATTGCCTCATGAGGATCAACCTGCATACTGAGCCTCAGTAATGGAAACTCGGATTGCCTCAATCAGCTTCTCAGCGTTTTCAGGCGAGATAGATAGGTTTGCGCTGCCGTTGGACAACATAACGTTAATCCAGACGTTCTTGCCAACCGTATCGACGAAAATTGCTGTGTGTTGGGTTGTTCCTTCAACTTTCATATTGCCCCCTAAAAACCGGGGTTCCCCCCGGATGGTTAATTAAATAATACGCAACTTGCCTGACATACCGCGAGACTTTAAGGCTGAGATGATTTGCTCAATAACCGCTTGTCTCGTATCACCAAGAAACTCAACTAACTCGCCCTCTAGCTCGGCAATGTTGGTGCGGATTGGCAATGCCTCACACTCACCGATAAAGAAAGTTTTGCCGTAGCCGTTAGTCTCTTGAAAAATGCTAGCTTTTACGATTCCCATTTTGTTCCCCTATAACGCCGGGGTTTCCCCCGGCTGGTTGATTAAGACCACCCTAACGCCTGAATGTGGTCTAGTGCCTCTTGTTTTGTGTCATAAATTGCATAAATATATGCACCGTCGTTCCAGTTTATGTTGACACGGAAACAATCCGAAAATGTTGTAAGTGATACTGCGTCAGCAGTAGTGTGGTTACGACCGAGTGAGAGAGTGTTTCCGTTCATTTTGTTCCCCTGTGTTGTGTTGTTGATGGACGTATCTTCTCAAAACTATTTCTGCGTGTAAACACATTTATTTCTATTGGAAAACACATTGCTATAGGTAAACACTATTCCCGGCAAACCTCTTTCACCGCCTTTATCGCGTCAATTACGTTACTGACAACAGTTACCTGCCCTTTCCATGAGTGATGCCATAAGACCTGATCCGGGGTTAGCTTGGCTTTCTCATCTCGCTTTATCTCCAAGAGACAGTTTTTGCCCTTCCAGCCTACTAAGATGTCTGGACAGCCCTTGCCTACGCTATGCAAATGCTCAACCTCCATCCCTAAGCGTCTTAGTTCTTTGACAATCTCGACCTGATTGGAATCCACCCGTTTATAAACCACGCCAATCCCCTTTCTCACCCCTGTTCCCACGTTCCCACTGAGTCCGGCAATCTTTCTCTAATCTATCCGCAGCTTGATCGCCTCGCTTCTGCCTTACCTTTGAGAGATATTCCATCGCCTTGCCCCTGTCTTCTACTCTCCAAGCCAAAACCTGTCTGACCTCGCACCTGTGCCTATGCTCTAAAACTTCCTCGGTTGTCAAAGTCAATTCTCGCCCCTATTCTTTCCACAAATTGCTGGCTTAGACTGTCGTACCAAAGTCCGTACCATTCCTGACCGTCACCATTCCGCTGCTTCTCGCACATTAGGTAGGTATCCGGCTGAGTCTCGTCTATCTGCTCACCCCGGTTCTTAGCGTTTTCCTTCTTCTTGTTGCGCCACACCAAAAAGACGTTATCCACCTGATCCGAGATAGAACCTGACCCCTTCAAGTCGTTCTTGTTCGGCTGTGTCTCGTCTGTCTGCTGCTTGCGGATATGGTGGACTAGATGAACATGGACGTTATGATCTCTAGCCAGTGCAGTTAGCTCATCGATAAAAAACTTCTGACCGTTAAAGTCATCCTCGTTCTTCACGCACTTCATTAGGCTGTCGATGATAATGTGCTTAACGCCTAGCTCTGTGGCGCAGTACCGAGTCATGGCTATCACCTTCTCTGGTGACGTAGTTCCCTGCTGGTCGTAAAGGTACATATTACTACCTAGAAACTTGTCCATCCGGTCAACCATCTTCGTGATAAATCCTGCCCTGTCATGGGTTAGCGGATCATCCAGCGATTCACCGGAGAACTGTCGGAGCATCCGTTGTAGAGTCCTCTCTGGCTTCATCTCGAATGACGCTATGCAGACCGACTGATTCTGCTTGACCAAGTGCAGCGCGATTTGACCAGTGATTAAGGATTTGCCGCCTCCGTTGCTACCAGCGTAAACCGTTACCTCACCCTCACGATAGGCAAAGGAATCATGCGTCTTAGTCCAAGGCATAACAACTTTTCGCTCTACCGTTTCCGATAGGTAAGACTCTTTGACCGACTCCAGCCAATCCCTAGCCTTCCTTACCCGGATCGTCACATCGTTGGCATGAAGGTACTTCTCAACGTCAATAGTCTCCGATTTCAGGATTCTGGCTTTCCTAGCCTCGTCTAGCTCTATCGCCCTCGCTTCAATGCTCATCGTTTCTCCCCATATTTGAACAGCAGTTCTTTTTTAATCAAAAACGCTTTCTTTTTGTTCCTATCGCCAGCACCTACAAACTCTACATATACCAATTTATTCTCGATAATGCAGTGAATAATGTCTCTAGGTCTGACCCATAAAAAAACGTCGCCATCGTAAAAAACCCACCACTTAGCCTCGGTTGCCAACAATGCCGATGGGTTGCCAGACATCTCAACTTCAACAACCAGATTGCCTGTCTCTTTGGACATCGGGTCGTACTTCACCTCAACGCCTGTGCCTGTCTCCGGTATCCAAATGTCATAGCCCTTGTAGCCCTCAATCAACGTAGCGCATGGATATTTCTTCCGAATATTCGAAAGAACCTGCATTTCAAAGGCTACGCCTCGGCTAAGGTCATCGTGAAAGGTCATTTTTCTCCTTAATCTTTGCCAGAAGCATAGTAGAGAACTCGCTAGGCTTTTTCGTTAGATTCCAGATAGCTTTGATCTCTGCGGTAGATAAGTCTTTCCATTCAGCATCAACGACTTTCCAAATAGCATCAACAACTTCCTCTGGCTCAGGCTCTTTCGGAAACTCAATCAGCGGCTCTCCGGCTAATCTTTCTGCAATGGCTTTCGTTAGAGCATGGTTTGTGTACATCATTCTTAAAATCTTAACCACTTCCTCCGCTTCCTGTCGTGTAAGCTCAATCGTCATAATCTCCCCTCGTTAATCAAATAAATTTACCTGAATAGGCGCAATTTTTCTATCCCATACCTGTGCGCTTTGGTGTGATTCGATACGCTCTCGCATAAGAGCAGCTCTTGCCTCCTTTGTTGGTGGCGTATAAGTTCCTCGCCATGCGCTATCAATTCCTACGTTTTGACCTATGTTTGTACTGTCAGCAGAAGCAAATGGAAATCTCGTAAACACATCCGGGTTTAGCATCCTCAAACCGTGAATCTTGGTCTTTGGCAATCCTTCATCGTCGCAAATAACATCCATTGCCTCAGCCATCCGACTCCACCAAGCAGGGGTTCCAATGTTTGCAAAATCACCAGATGAACCTAAGCAAATCCTTGGATACTTTGTTGCTAACCTGTCCAATCTTTCTAGACTCTCATGCAAATGCCATACTGGTGCGCCAACGTAAATAGCAAACGGGAATTGGTCTAATAGATCATCATTTGCCTTTTCATCACCGTCAATAACGTCAGGGATCACAGCAAAATCAAACGTTGGATAACGCCTCAATCTATCCACCCATTCATAAAATGGGTTCCAATCTTCTACAGGGTTGCCAGATTTCCACGCGCTGAAAGCCCCGTTATCTACAGCAAAAGACTGAGAAGCCTCCAACGCTATCGTTAGTTGGTCTGAATGTCTAAAGGAAACAAACGCATGACCGCCACTTATAGCCCTCAGAGCTGCTGTTGCCGGTGTAATCGGAAGCCCGTGATAGTGAATCATTTGACACCATCGTATCGGCAAGCATCTCCGCTTAACGGTCTCTCAACCTTGACCCAAGCGACCGGGAAATACTGGTTAATATGATTGAAGATGAATACGCATAGTGCCTCTAGCGTCTGGTGCGGCAAATCTTCAATTTCATTAAGGAAACGATGGTCTAACTTTGCTCTGACCTCTTGGATTTCTTTCCGCAAGTAAAACAAGTCAACTTTTTGCCGTTTGTTTTTAGGAAGCCTAAAGAATTGCAGAATCCCATCCGCACCCATCTCACCCTTGACCGCAACCGTAGCAACATAAGAATGTCCATGAATCCTCATGCTTGGCTCATATTCAACTAATGGAACTAACCGAGCTAACGTATGAGCAGCTTCAAACGTAAAAGTTTGGGAAATTTCCATAAATTATTGAATATAAGAAACCGCTTCGTTGATTCTGGATAGAGCCGTTTTAAGCCGTTTTCTATCCTCCGCTGATACTTCCCTACCCTCGCTTACGTCAAACGCCGCTATGGACGTAATAAGTGCCTCAAATTGGATTATTTTCAGCAGGTCTGTTGCGTAAAACGGTCTGCGTACTGGTTTGTTGATATGGTTTGCCTTTAATCGGTCTAAATTGTTGTCGTTAGGAAATAGGTCTGTCAAGTCCATTCCTACGGCTTCAACGATTTGATGCGCTGAACATCCGGCAAAACACTTGAGCAGGATTCGACCGTCATCTGTTTCCGTTATGGCAAGGCTTGGTGATCTGTCATCGTGAGCAGGACAACAAGCTATCCAACGACCTTTAGAGCCTTTGACCTTTTCGAGTTTGTTTAGTAAGTTTCCAATCACAGCACTTTTCTCCCCATAAAGTTTTCGTTAGCAACCGTGTTCTTGACCCAATTAGCCTTAAAGCCCTGCCAACCTTGGACACACATTTCTTCCATTGCACGTTCTAACGACCACCCTAATTTGCTTGCTTCTTTAGCAATGCCATCAAGCACCGTAACCGTTACTGGAGCTTTCTTAACGTTCCGTAGGGCAATAAAGTCATGCCATACATTTTCAGAAACATTTTCAGGTTTTTCGCTAACGATTTTTTTCTTCTTATCTGTCTCTTCTCTTCTCTTCTCTAGGAGATCATCTTGATATCCGCTTGATATCACGTTGCTAGCATCATGATCCAAATAGTGAGAAAGCTTTGATATACAAGCATTTACGTCACTTTCAGACATTCTTAGCCTAAAAGAGATGGTCTTAATGTCGGGTAAATTGCCATGATCCTCTGACGCTAAAAGCCAGAGCATGACTAGGACTTTGGAGGATTTGGCATCAAGTTCGTGCCATTGAATATCGTCTAAAAGCTCACGATAGAGCTTGATCCAGATGGGCTTACGATCTTTGAAATGCTGGAACTGAGACCAGTTCTTGACTCGAATAGACATATCTAACCTTCCATCAAAAGGTCATCACTGTGGTGGGATAAGGCAGGACGGTGATGAAGCGTCTTTTCGGGAGCTACCCTAGCCATTCCCTCTGAACTATACCGTAATGTTTCTTAACTGACAAATCTTACAAACATTGTGTTCCTTGAACTGCATTGACGATCTGGACTTCTTGCAGCCAGCGCAATATCTAAGACCGTGATGGTATTTCTTAATCGTTCCAGTTTTGTCGCTTAACGTTGGAACTGAGAGTTTTGAAGGTTCTTCTTTCAACTGGTTGCCCTCTAGGAGTTGTCTTTCTAGGTTCAGGGTACTTCTCTAGCTTAGGTTGCGTTTCTTGCAATCTTTTTAATGCTTTCTCGTATTTCATTGTCTCATAATGTTGTTGTTTGGTAATAGAATGTTCCTATAGGATTTGATTTATCTATAGAAATGTTTTTACACCTATCTGTTAAGGTATGGCATTATTTCGGGGCGGTAACTTACTAGAGGATAAATATGAACGCACAGGAATTCGAGCAGTTTTTACTTTACGAACTGTTAGACGGTCATCCAGATGATGTGCTTTGCCACATGACAGCCGCAGATATTGGCGAGGAGTTTTCACAGATGTTATGGGTTTGGTCGCAGCATCATCAAAATCCTATCCAATTGAGAGACAGTATGCAACGGTTCATTATCAATATGATTAACCGTACTGTGAAGTCTAAGAACTTGCCTGAATACGATGAGACTGACGAGGATCGTCATTTTGAGCATCAAGACAGGCTGTATCAGGAACACAAAGACCGGGAAGCAGAAAACTACTTTAAGGGGAAAGAAGTATGAAAGCATTCCCAAACGTAACGAACGAGAAGGGCATGGACTTGCGCGATTACTTCGCAGCGGCGGCATTGCAAGGATTATTGGCAAACCCAAAACTACACGCTCAAATTCTTGCGACAGGTGGGGCATGGGGCGGCTGGATTCCTGACGCTGCTTATGGTTGGGCAGACGCAATGATAGAAACGAGGACAAAATGAACAAACTATTCAGGACAGACGATAAGCTAGCTGACTTCATCGACCGTCATTCTGGTAAAGTCATCTTTCTAATGTTTCTACTGGCATTGTTATTGGATAGCGTATGACATCAATCCTAGACCCATCATTCAAATATGTCTCGTCTGGCAAAACAAACATTCGTAAGACTTTTGACCGTATTCGCAAAGAGCAAAAGGAGGCTGCAAAGATACAAGCTAATGAGAAAGCACAACCTAACAATATCATCTTCAATAAAAAATTCGCTAAAGGATAAATAATGGATAACCGTCAACAGGAGCAAGAAGAACAGCAGCAATGGCTTGTATATGAAAAGCTCCAGAAAGCCAGAGTCAAGCTCCAGAATATCGAGCTAAAAAAGTCAGGACATAACAAATTCGCAGGGTATCGCTACTTTGAATTGACCGACTTCCTGCCTACCGTCAACTCGATATTCGCTGAACTAGGTCTTTGCCATACGTTAGAGTTCACCAGCGATCTAGCGACAATGCGTGTCATTGATACTGAGGATGGTGGCTGCGCTAAGTTCACCTGCCCTATGGCTTCTGCTCAATTAAAGGGATGCCATGAAGTCCAGAATCTAGGCGCATCAATTACCTTCATTACTCGTTATCTAATGGTAATGGCTATGGCTATCTGTGAGCATGACTCACTAGATGCGACTACCGGATCAGAAGAACCTAAGTCCTCAAAGCCTGTCACTAAGTCGGTATTTGACGAACTAGACTCAGAATCTCAGGACGAGATTCGTAGCTATGCAGCCGACGTAATTATGTTCATCCACAAGGATAAGGTAGGCGAGGCTGTGGAGTACATCAATTCTCTGGAACTGGATGCGGATTTAAAAACTGCACTCTGGAGCCAGTTGGATAGCAAGCAACGTAGTGCAATTAAGAAATTCACTAAAGGATAATCATGGAATACGATAATACTAATCGCGGTATGTTAGGGCGAAACACTAACAAGCAGTCTGACAAGCATCCAGACTACTCCGGCACGATCAATATCGATGGCAAGGATTACTGGCTCTCTGGGTGGCTTAAAGAAGGCAAGAACGGTAAGTTTTTCTCTCTAGCGGTTAAGGAGAAGGAAACCAAAAAAGCACCACCAAAAAACGATGTTATGGGGGATGATGATATCCCTTTTAATTAAAACGGGTCTATAATGGTCATATTTCATAGCACAGGAATAGTGACATGACTCGTTCAAAAGAGTGCTTTAAGTGCAAGACTATCAAGCCATTGACAGAGTTTTATAAGCATCAAGCAATGGCTGATGGTCACTTAAACAAGTGCAAAGAATGCACGAAAAATGATGCAAATAAACATAGGCAGGAAAATCTTGAAAAGGTCAGAGCATATGATCGTGAAAGATCAAAATTGCCACATAGGATAAAACTTCATAAAGAGGTTACAGATAAGTGGAAAGCAAATTATCCAGAAAGAAGAAAAGCACAAACATTACTTAGGTACGCAGTAAAGATAGGGGTTGTAATGCCTCATCCATGTTGGGTTTGCGGAGAAAAAGCAGAAGTTCATCATCCAGATTACTCAGCACCTTTAGATGTTGTTTGGCTATGCCATATTCATCATAGTCAAGCTCACGCTTTAGTAAAAAACATTTCCTAAGGAGAAACTATGAAATACTTATTCGCACTCTGGTTAGCTCTTACAGCCCCTCTCGTTTGGGCTAGCTGCTCAACACATAGCTATTACTACGATGGTCGGTATGTGACCTGTACAACCTGCTGTTATGGTGGCAACTGCAATACAAGTTGCTTTTGATTATGAGGGAAAGCGGATGCTGGTTTGCCGATTAACAAATCGTCAAGGATAGAGCCAGTGAAGCGAGTACCTCACCCTTAAGCCTAGCGATAGGTGGCGCACATAACCTACGCAGCATACGCACAGTCTCCTATCAGGTAGGTTTCTCCCCTCTGTGTGAGTATGTTGACAGCCCGGAAAGACGGGCATTAACTCAGGAGAAAACATGGAATTGCTGGACTATTTACTAAAGACCTACAACATTAAGAATGACCGCCAATTAGCCCTAACGCTAGGCGTATCAACCCCTACGATTAGCAAGATTCGGAATGAGCGATATGGCGTATCGGCTAGCATGATGATTGCCATTCACAAGACCTTTGCTATGCCTATTGAAGAAATTGAAAGTTTCCTATGAGCTATGAAGCAACCGAACTATTAGTAGTCCGTTGGGGTGAGGCAAGAGGAATCATTCAGAATTCCGACGCTAAGACGCAGCTATTGAAGGCTTTTTCTGAGATGGGGGAATTAGCAGATGCGATTACCAAACGAGATCGTGACGCAGTTATCGATGGACTTGGCGACGTTCTTGTATGCCTCACTATGGTTGCTGCTATTGAAGATGTCGATCTAAAACACTGTTTTCAGTCAGCATACGAGCAGATTAAGGATCGCAAGGGCTTTCTGAACAAGGAAGGAGTATTCGTTAAAGATGACAAATGACATTGCTAAAGCTATCGATATGGTGAATGGTTGGTGGGCTAAGTCTATCGTCGCTATCCTGCTCTGCGTGATCGGATGGTATGTCGGTGGGATACAGACCGAAGCTCGGATAGCCTCTGACTGTAAGTTCGCAGGAGCCTTTAGAGTCGATATTCAAGCATTTACTTGCCAGCGCAGACTATGACTAAATTTTGTACCAGTTGCCAAGCCATTAGAGACATAGAGGGTGGAGTTACCAGACCGACTAGGGGAACTACTCGCTGGATATGCAAATCTTGTATCGAGAAGAAGTCTCCGAGTATCTACCGGAACCTATCCGGGAAGCCGACTCCAGTAAACCACATTAACAGAATTGCAAGACAGCTAAGGGAACGAAATGGGCAGACCTAGAAAGAATCCTGACGATCCTAAGTGGCAGGAAGATAAACCTAACGACGATTGGCGTATCTTCTTCGCAGCGGCTCTAGGAGGCTTAATTGCTAGGGGTAGTGGTCAGACCTATGACCAGATGATAAAAACAGCCTCAGAGATCGCTACAGAGGCTCAGAAGTCACTTTCTTAGGGCTTCGTATTGGGTGTAGCATTGGGTAAGGGCTGTTCTAAGTTCGTCGGCTTCTCTAGCGAACCGGACAGCCATTTCTGCGTCCTCTCTAAAAAGCTCTCTTGCGGTACAGCCACTCGGTCTAGTGCCGGAGGAACTGGGCAAGGAACTTGTTTCGGTGGGGCGGGTTTGACGCTGCTGCAGGCTGTTAGAGAGAGCATTAGCCCGAGCGTTAATATTCCTGATTTCCGCATCTTTCTCTTTCCTTAACTGGTCAGCATTAGCCTGTAGCTCCTGCTCCTTAGCCCTAGCTTCTTCCTGAGCCTTAGCGTACTGAGCATATTGCTCGGCTTTCTCTTTATCCCAAGCCTGTTGAACCTCAGCCTTGCCTAGCTGGTGTCCTTGATACAGACCTCCGGCTCCTGCAACGCCTATGGCTACTACAACGCCAATGATGACGTAAGGGTTCATTTCGGCGGTACTTTTGTGCCATCAAGTTTCTTGTGAATCTTGACCTCACGACATACCTGTACCTCTTTACCCTGTCTTTTCTCAGCGTGACAGACCTTCTTTGTCTCGCCAGCGTGAATGTTAAACACAAGTAAAAGACTAAGAACGACAGTTCCAACCATTCGTATCGCAATCATGTGATCTCCGGGTGTGGTGGTTGTTCGGGTGCTGCTTTACCGTTATAACCTGCTGAGGATATTGGTGCAATCGTTGGCTCCATACGAACAGGAGCTTGTACGGGTGACGGTGGTGGTGCTTTAGGTGGATCAGTCCAGTCACTCGCCTTAGATACTCCGGGTGGTGGATCGATCAACTTAGCAACCCCATCCTTACCTTTAATGGCAAGTAATGTCGCTAATGCCCCGAGGATGTACTTTGACATATCGGAAAGCAACAAAAAGAACTGCTTATCCGCTGGTGCTATAGCGTTCATCGGCTGAGTGACGAAAACAACCGAGTACATCGCTAGGCTAGACATCATCAAAAGCACCATACAAAAGGTAGTGCCAATGACTAGCTTAATGACTGAATCAATCTGGTCAGGACTCCACTTCATTTTTCCTCCGGCTTAAAGTCCGCAGCAGGTACTAATTGATCTGGACAGGTTCCCGTTACAGCACAAGTAGGACGCTGGCACTCAGGTTTATTCCAGTTTTTGTTATCTTGGCAAGGATAACGGAACCTATCCTCACAACCTACGAGACTAAGAATGAACAACAGCCAAAGCGCGCGCATACTGAGCCTCTCTATCTTCCATACCCTTGTAACCACCATTAATGACCTTAGTCATGCCTCGCAAGTCTGTGGCATCAGCGAATCGATTGAGCTTGTTAGTCTCCCAGAACCAGCAAGCAGACTGAGCAGCACCTTCAAACGTCTGTGTGTACTCTGAGGCTTGCTCAGGAGTCATCTCTAGGCTAGCAGCGAACCAGAAATAGTTATCCTTGCCAGTTAGCTGGATCAGTCCTCTACCCTTGTATCTAGCCCCATCTCCGCTAGCCTCGTCACCGTTGCCCATACGATTAGCATAAACATGGTTGGCAATCTTATCCGGCTGTTTAGCGTAAGCCTTGGCTTGAGCGTCTGTAGAGAAATACTTAGGGAATACTTTAAGGAGTCCTGAAGCAGAGTAGTTCAGGTTTTCCGTTAGCCATACGAACCCACCTGATTCGTGATGACATTGGGCTAGAAAAGCCGCTATACGGTTAGGAGTGGTTATTTCGTATTCTTCTAGGAGCGACTTACCGCCTAGTTCGGTCTGCTGGCTAAATAAAGCGTCATACCATTGATCCGGGTACTTAGAGTGAGGAATAAATTTCCTGAAAGCATTGCGGTCAATCACGATACATCCTCTCTATCAGTATCTCTCGCCGTAGTTCCTTCATCTTCCTAATCTCGATGATGGCAGCTTGATGAGCGTAGTACATATCGTAGTACATGAAAGCCAGAATAGGCATTACGATAAAGAAAGTTAATAACACCGCCATGACAGTAATCAATAAAGTCCAAGGGATGTTTTCATCATCGCGCTTCTTGTCGTCAGCCACATTAGACCCACCGCCCATAGAACTACGAAAACTACTGCTGAACCCCACGCCACCTTTGACTTGATTTCCGCTATCCTTTTTCTTCGTCGCCATGATGCTATCTGAGCTAGCCTAAGTTCTTCTGCGTGAGCTTCTTCTTGCTCTTTGACGATACGCTGCCACATCTCCTCGAACTTGCCCCAGAGTCCAGATAATTCCGGCGGGCTGCGGTACACCATGGTTTCTCTTATCTCGGCTAACATTGCATCAAGCCTAGACGTAATCAGGATGCGCTTTAATGCCCGTCTGCCGATACTTTCTTCACCTCTGTAGACCTGCTTAGCCTCCAACTGCTCCTTCAAGAACAACTTGCTGATAGCGTCATAAGCATCCATCAATGCGCCTAGCTGGTTGCCGATGTCCGTAAACACATCGTTCGGGTCGGATTTCGCTATCTCCTGCACCCGCTGCACTTCAGCGTGGTACTGCTGCTTCTGTACCGGAGTCGGGTCAACAATCTTCTGATACTGTGCCTTTAAATCATCCAGCACATCCTTAACATCACCTGCCGCACCCTTGATCTCTTTGTAAAGTTGACAGCCTTTCTTTACAGCCGCAACCGCAGCATTAGCAGCAGCAAGTAGCGTTAGCGGATCGATTTATTCCTCTGGATCAGGCTTCTGATTCTTCTTAGCAATCTGTAAATGCTGGTGCTTAAACCAAGTACCAATTAACAAGCCGATAACACCGATTGCTAGACCACCAAGCGCAGCGAATTCATTAGCTGTAAGACCAAAAAAAACGGCAGTCGCAGAACCGCCGTAAGTCGCCGCAGTAGATGCTTTACCTATGTCAACCATTTCTAGCCTCAAGTTGTTCGATACGCTGGCTCATCTCTTTTACCGCATTAATCAGAGCAAACGTGAGTTCAGATGTATCTACAATCTTAAAGCCTTTGTCATCCGTTTTTACGCAATTAGCAAATGCAGTACCTTCCAACTCCTGAGCAATAACCCCAACAAACTGCTGTGATGGGGCATCAGACTTCATAAACTCAGCGGTAAAACGGTAGTTCTTAGGCTCAACCTGCTTTAGTTCCGCTAGACCTTTATTGTAGGCACTAATATCTTGTTTGTAACGTGAGTCTGAGTAGCTATTAAATGAGCCACCGCCGACTTTTTGAACGTCTGACAGGTCAAAGCCAGCCGATGTAGCACCCACAAATAGGCGCATATTGCCAGCAATACGAATCTGAGCCTCAGCACCAGTCCAAAACAATGAACTATTCGACGTAAAGTTATAGCCATTAGCTGAAGTTATGCCTGTGCTAAATGTCTTAGACCCTGCAAAGGTCTGAGTACCAGTATTAACAACACCAGACACCGATGATGAGGCTACAGGCAAAGCAGATGATGCCCAAGAGCTACCGTTAGACGTTAATACATGACCGCTAGTACTAGGAGCTACTGACGATACAGCAGACGTACCATTACCCACCAATACCGCACCTGTGGACAATGAAGTAGCACCAGTGCCGCCATTAGCAACTGCTAACGTACCGCTTAAAATGATCGTGCCTGACGTAGTTACAGGGCTACCAGTAATCGTTAAGCCTGTAGAACCACCAGACAATGCAACGCTAGTAACCGTACCAGTTCCCGGTGTAACACTTCCCCAAGCAACGCTAACACCGTCAGTCGTTAGGTATTTACCAGAGTTGCTCGTCTGAGAAGGCATCAGAGCGTTAATCGCTGTAGGTGCTGTGGTGTTTCCAGTACCACCCTGAGCTATAGGCAAAGCGTTCGTTAGGGTTACAGTGCCACTAACAGACAAGTTACCGCCAACAGTAAAGTTATCCCCATCAGACCCTGCTTGCTGGTCTTTTAGCTGAGACATCAATTCACGAATCGCGTTATTGATGTTACTCGGCGCACAGCCTTCAGCAATGTTAATCCCACCAATGTCAGTGTTATTAGCAGCCGTTGCGCTGTATTCGCTAATCTTGTTCTTTGCCATGATTATCTACCGTAAATTTGTTGCAGTTCTTCACTTGTGACATTCAACGGAGTCAACAAACCTCTAGCACCAGTTACAGCAGGAGCAAGATTTCTAGGAACCTCGGTAATGCCTGATCTCATCATATCAGCCAAGTTTTGTACTGACTGTTCACGCATCTTAGTAGCACCAGCCCTAGAAGCCATTGCACCTAAAGTAAATGGAACACCAATCGTAGGCTCATAAACAGAAGCACCACCAGCAAATCCAGCAGGTATAGGACTCGTAGGCGCGAATCTACCGTAGAATTTCAGCAGATTTTGTACTGTAGTGCCTTTAGCAGCGGAACGAATAGCGGCTTGCTCATCTTTAGTGAACATCCGCATCTTTTTATCGTTCTTAGCCAATTGGCGTAATTGTTGAGCCATCGAGTTTTCAGCACCAGACTGAGTAAACTTGCTAGCATCTAATTGAGCATTGGAAAGCATTTCCTCGAAAATATCCGACTTCATTAGCTTCGAGTATTCATCCCTAGCTTGTTTCCATAGTGCAGTGCCAGTTTTGGTATTTAGACCAAACATATCGCTACTAGGCGCGTTAGCCACATAATCATCAAATTCATTCTTCAGAATAGTCGCCATCCTGCGTTCTTCTGGATCAATACTTGCCTGTGCGCTACGAATTGCTTTTCGTAAATTAGTTAAACCAGTAAAATCTTTTGGCGTATTCGGGTCAGTCAAACGTTTAAAAGCAATATCTAGTTTAGGATAGGCTCCACCAACCTCATAACCCTCATCTCTCAAGCCATTCATTACCCCTTCCATCTTATTGGCAAACTTAGGGGCATTGAACATTACGCCTGATTCTTTGGCTTTTTCAAACAATCTAGTCGATTTTGCTGCTAATTCCTCTCTGGTAACTCCGGGCTGTTTAGCACCAACGCCAAACGCTGCACCAGTACCCATGCCAGCAACCATGCCAGCCACAGGACTTCCAGTAAGCTCATAAGCTGTTTGACCAGCCATTGCAGACGGGGCAGCAGCCGCTAATTGCCTTCCGGGTTCGCTAGCCATAGTCTGAGCTACGCCACGACCTACTGGACTAGCTGCGGTCTGAGATAGAGCCTGTAAGCCTCTTATCTGACCACCAAACCCACCTAAACCAGCACCACCAGCCTGAATCACTCGTTCACCAGTAGTTTCAGGAACAGGGAAACCAAGTCTGGTTAAAAGACCCTCAACAGCACTAGACGGTGATGGAATCTGATACTTCTCAGGCAACATCACGTTAGCAGCCTGAGTGCCTAGTTCAGCAATAGGCAACGCTAAACTACCTGCCAATGCTCCCGGCGCGCCCCCAACCATAAAGCCACCAGCAGCACCAGTAGCCACAGGAGCAGCACCTCTCAATGCCAAGCCAGCACCTCTAGTCAATTGCTCTGTAACACCGCGAGGCTGTGCATTAGCCGCAGCAGCCTGATAAGCCTCAGCATCCGATAATGGACGATCAGACTCTACCTGATACGTTCCAGAACCCGGGATAGTGATCTCATAGGTAGGCATTAGCGCACCCTTTTAACTTTTACACCGCTAGGAACTTGAGCAGCAGGAGCATTTTGCTCAACAACTGTACCCTTCAACAAGTCATCGAACTCACCGCTATAGCCGTAAGTACGAGCATATTCGTTAGGGATCGTCTTAATTGCTCGGTTTGAAACATTGATATATTGCTTTAATTGCTTGATAAATTCATCCTTTTTCATCCCTACCGTTAGGGAAGATTGAATCTTGGACAAACTATCCATTTCAGCAACAGCTACGTTACCAACCGCACCACCCGTCGGGGATGCTTGTCTCATCTGTGAAAGTTCATTTACAAATGCACGACCAAGCAGGTTATTTACAAGTTGATTAGCCGTATAAGCATCCGTTCCCGGCACATTCTTCATGGCAGGGGCAGTCATACCAGTTAGAGCGTCTAGGTATGCAGGATTACTCAGTAACTTTTCAGCCGAATCTCTAGCATCAACGACATTCTTTAGCGCATAACTAGCCAAACCAACACTAGAACTCTGCTTGGTTAGCAAATCCTGTTTCGTCTTTGGTGGAACTTTAGAATCAGGCTGCTTAATCAGAGGAGTTACGTTAATGTCAACAACTGGAGTTTTAATGTCTTTTACGACTTGTCTAGCTTCTTGAGGCGTTGTTACTGGAGCAGGAGCCTGAGAAACTGCTGTAACACTTGGCGCAACAGAAGGAGGAGCAACAGCAGGAGCTTGGGCAGTTGGTGCAACTACAGGCTGAGTTTGACCGCCTAGCAACTGTTCTCTCGATACAGGAACGTTAACGCCAACACCTGTCTCAAATTGCAACTTCTGAGCATCAATAACAATCTTAGTTTGATCTGCTTGAGTCGGAGCATTAGCAAATCGCAACACCAGATCATTTTGCTGTGGGCTAAGTTTGGTCATATCGTTAGTTCCAAACATACGAACAGCGAAATTCCCAGGCAAACCTTCAAACTTATATTGCTTCTGAGACTGAGCAACATCAGCATCAATCTTTTGCAATGCAGAAACAAAGTCTTGTGGCTTCAGACTATCTCTAAGTGAACTCAAAGTTCTATATTGCTCTTTGAACGACTCAGGAGCATTTTGAATTCGAACATCTAAATTAGTCTCAGCCGCCGACAACTGTTGTTGACGCTCTCTTAGCCTATCAGCTAGACGAGCAGAAGCCTCAGCCTCCGTTGGTCTGCGTAATGAAGAATATGCTTGAGCATCTGCCAATGCGCCTTGAATTTGAGTCTCTAATCGTGCTATTTCTGGATTGCCAGTAACAGTTACTGGAGGCATCCCGCCCTCTACAGGAGCAGGAGCAGCAGGAGCAGTAGGAGCAGGAGTAGGCATATAAGCCTCTCTAGCCCTCTGAAACTGACTACGTTCTGACAATAACTTTAGCCCTTCTGCTGGATTTGCTCGAATATATGCCTTCGTAGCATCATCGACATTTGGGTCTTGCAAAACCTTATTGATTGCATCAAGTTGCATCCTAGACTGTTGCAACTTCTGAACCTCTGCTAACTGACCAATGCCAGCCTGATACGTCTGACCTGCACCTGAAAAGCCTTGAGCTATGGCAGTTAAAATATTTTGAGTAGGAGAACGAGGATAACCACCACCACCCATTCCTTGAGCTAAAGATGCAACTGAGCCAAGCAAACCAGCTAGGTTAGCGCGTTTCTCTAGTGAAGCCTGTTCCTGTGGACTCAACAACCCTTGATAAACGGTTGGAGTACCGCCAAAGATATTAGGAATGTAATCTTCTATTGCCATAGATCACCTATAACAGACTGATTTTAGGGATTGGCGACGAATATTGCATCGCTTGCTCGTCTGCTGGTCTGCCTCGTAGCAATCCGGGATTTGGAACCTGTTTCTGTCTAAATTCTTCTTCTGCTGCTTGACCTGCCAACTTTGTAGCAAACGGATTCTCTCGGCTAAATTCACCAAAAGACTTAGGAATCTTCTGCAATGTATCCATCAGACCTACGCTAGTAGCAGCAGGAGTCAAGCCGTAACCTGTCATTGCAGGTGGAGCTAAATTAGCAACGCCCGGAGCTAGTCCAGCAGATGCAGGAGCTAGACCCATACCAGAAAACGCCGTAGGAGCCGTTAACCCTGTAGCCGCACCCATTTTTAGACCTGTAGCAGCAGGAGCCAAGCCAGCACCAGCGTTAGCAGCAGCCGCAGCACCGCCACCAGCAGCACCAAATACGCCACCACCAACGCCACCAAGCAATGCCCCTAGTAGCGGATTACCGCCCCTAGCCGCAGACAGACCGCCACCTAGCGCAGCACCTATCATCATTGGCGCACCCATTATTTACCCCCTGAAGTAGCTGTCTTAGTCTCCAATGGCGCACCATAGAAGATATTGGTAGTACGGCGCAGACGATCTAGCGGTATATCTTGAGCTTTCAATCTACCCTCGATACCCTGTTGCTCGTAAGACTCACGACCTTGACCAACCTGCAAGAGTTTCTGAATATCCGAATAATCCTGAGCAGCCAACGCTGGAGCCAACTGAGCAGCCTGAGCCTGTCTTGCTAGATCAGCAGATGTAATATCAGAAGCAGCACCCAAAGCCCCTAAACGAGTCCGTAGGTTTGCTTGCTCACCAGCCGTTAAACCACCAGCACCAGCGAATCTATTCGCTATAGCCTGTTGCTCAAGACCGCCTAAACGACCCATAGCTTGTTCTTGCGCCTGACGTTCTGCTTGGTAATTTGCTAAGAACGCTTGTTGATTCTGTTCTGCTAACGCTCTAGCTAAGACATCCTGACTTCTGGCAGTTTGTTGTGCCATTGCTCCTGATCCATAACGACCAGCAGCAGCAGCCTTAGCCTGTAAGTCCTTCATGCTTTCCGTAAAAGACTCACCAGCTAGACGGTTAGCCTGAGATAACGCACCCTGTAGATATGGGCTAGCACCGCTGAGATAAGCACCACCAGCAGTCGATCTCGTTAGACGAGCAGCCTCGGATTCAGGCTGACTTTCCATCATGGAACGATAGAAACCGGAAGACGGGTCGTAAGCACCCATCCCCATAGCCTCAATCTTCCCGGCATAGGGGCTTGTATAGCCCATTTGTTGAGCTAGTACGTTTTGAGCTTGTCCTGTTAGCGGAGAACCTGCCAAAGCACGTTGTTCAGCAGCAGACATCGCCTGTAGAGTCGCAGCAGACGGACTAACCGCTAAAGTCTCTGGTACGTTAGGCATTGCTCCGTATAGTCGCTTGGCTTCTTCCAAGCCAAACTTCATAAACGGCTTAAATTCCGGGTCGATTTCCGTCTTTTGTTCGCTTCCACCGCCACCCATATTACACCTCGCTAATCCATTCTCTAGGACGGAATCCGTAAGCCTTAGCCCTACGATTCCACCCCGGACGATGACTTGAGAAACTTAAATATTTGATATTAGCTTCCCTTGCCATATCTTTGGTAAATTGTAAACCTTTTTCCACCAACTGATAATCATTTTCTAACGTCCAAGCCGCCCAAACATGGAGCTTTTGGTTGATTGGCTGCAGTACAAAGTACCCTGCAAAATGACTATCTTTTAACGCTACATATAAAAACGATTTACTGTTCCAACAGTCTGCGTAAACATCCTCTGGTATCCAGTTCTCAGGACTGCGCTTCTTTATTTCCTCTAGTCCGGGCTTGACGCTCATCCACCATTGTCTAAGTTGGTCAGGCTCGATAAATTTGAATTCAATCATCCGACGATAATGTACCCGTAAGTTTTGTCTGCCGTACTGTTAGCCCAATGACTGACAGTTGCTTCCCCTTGTTGCTGGCTTGAAACGTAAAGATTCGTTGTTGCTGATGGTGCAAGGTAAGACATTGTAATAATAGTCGATGGTGTTGCCGGTCTAGTTGGGTTCGTATCAGTTGGGTACTGCTCCAAAGAAACGCCAGTATTACTCACCCTCCACATTACCTGAACATAGTCATTAGCGCTCATCTCTAAGACATAGTTCATTGCGGCAATCAAGTGGCTAGGGTCACCCGTACTCTTTCTCGCTGGCAAATAAAACTTACTATTAGAACTAGCTACGTCATTACCATTCTTGCGGAACCAAATATCTACGTCTTGACCATCGTTAGACGTATTCTTAAATTGGAAAGAAAACTGGATGTTGTAAATTCCATAATTCCTGACGTTAAGCCTAGAACTATCAGAAATGTAGACTCCATTGGAATAATCTGTTGTGTTAAATGTAACTGCATAGGCTGTAGTCGTGTTTGCAGCCGTTTGGTCTGTAGAGTCCTGAAACGCCCCATAGGGAGCCGAATCAGCCTCAGCAGCATTAGATACCGGAACAAAGAAAATAAGGCTGTCGTTGCCTATACGACCGTCGTACAGGGTCGTTGTAACCGCATTACCTGTCGCTAGGGTCAGAAGTCCTGAGTTATTCGTCTTTCCGTCCATAACGCCACGAACAACCTCAGCAACATCACGCTCCGAGGCTCCAAATGGCGGTAATGTGCGAAATTGACGAGTCATCGATCACCAGCTTTCGTTACATCTACGTCAACAGCCACCACAGTACGCCAGTTGCTACCCGTAGGACGTACCTTTACCCTGTGATAGTTACCGCTAGACCGTACAGATACCCGATTAATCGAGTCTGGAGAGGCATAATCCGTAAAAGTAACGTTATCTTGGAGCAATACTCGACCAGATACCGCTACATCACCACTGCCATTGTCCACAATAGGCTTAACTAGGGTCATTAAGCTCCTGCCAATGTCTAAATCGTTCGTCGTAACAGAGGCTTCAGCAGCACCGCCATTAAATCTGAATACCTGCTTCCCTTGAACAGCCGCCAAGAACCAAGTTCCACCCGCATAAACGCGATCATCTAGCGGAATTGACGCAGCATCAATCGATGGCAACGATAAAGTACAGTTACTCGTCGAAATAGACCCTGAAGCTACCGTTGTAAACGTGAAACTATTGTCATCTACCTTAGTAATTTGATATATCCCATCAGCAGCACCGCCAGATGTCGCATCAAAGTAAACATAGGCATTGGTATTTAGCCCATGATTGTTTGCCGTTACGGTAACAGTCGTAGTTGTACGAGTGTAAGTACCTGCTAACGTATTCGTTCCCTGCGTAATTGAAAGCCTATCCAAAGCCTCCAACGAGGCAGAAGCAGTAACCGCATACGATACAGACTTTACGTTAATATTTGAATAAGACCAGCGGTTTAGCTTCTGGCTGTAAATAAGTAATTTGTTACCAGATGGTGTTGGGAAAGCCCAAATTATCAATGATCTTTCTGGGTCAGCAGTTGCGCTTATGCCAGTTGCAATTTGGTCAGGTGCTGCGACATCAAAAAACCAGCGATCAACCTTCTCAGTACCAATCGGGGTGACTGTCTGACCATTGCAAGCATAGAAACCATCGTCCGCTAGGAAATAGGTAACACCTGATAACTGAGCAATCGAGCCGTTAGCGATACATCCCAAAGACCGAGAAATAGCGTCAAACTGGAAAAAGAACGGGCTACCAGCATACGTCATCCGGTAGATTGCCTTCTCCAAGAAAATCAATCCGTATTCACCTCCAGCGATACCAGTAATGTCACCACCGTCAGGAAGCACCTGAGCATCAGCTTGGGCAGCCAAGGATGGAGTCCAAACAGTCTCGTTATTAATATCCGACCAGTAAACCTTAGATTCCTCGCCAGCTACGTTAGCAGCTACAACGAAATCCCGGACAACTGTGACAAACTTGGCAATAGGCGCATCAGCCGACAAATCCGCAAATGCCGTACTTGAGCCTAAATCAAACGCTTGTAGCTTGGCACTACCGTCAGCAGCAATAACTACCGATCCAAACTGAGTTACATCCCATGAGGAAGCCGAATAACCACCGCTTTTGCTGACATCAACATAAGAGTTATTGGTCGTATCAAATTTGAAAATCTTTGAGGCACTAGCCGCAAATAACGTATTCTGACCGCCATACTTTCCACCAAAACAAGCCAGCAAATCATCATCCCCACTAATTTGCGTTTGGTCGTTAGGATATGGCTCAATATTAGGGATAGGCGCATAACCGTTAGCAACTGGATAACAGTTCACTGCATCCGATACCGCCTGAATGATACTCGGCTGATCCGGTAGCCACTCACCAAAGTTTATTCTTGTCGTTGCCATGTATCACTCACCGGAGAAACTTTCGTCCATTCTTCACCGTAAATCATGCCTTCAGCAACGACCACAGCCCTAGCACTAATTGACCCTGTTGCCGTTGATCTTCTTACCCCACCAACGCAACGAACGTCAGCCTCAGCAGTAATCGCAGCCGATGCAAAAACATCATTATTCGCTATCGCTGTAAATGTTCCTACGCCAACAATCTGAGCAGACGCAAACTTAGCAATTCCACCTGTCGCTGTAACCGTCGCAGTGCCTACAATAGCCGCTACAGCAGACCTAGAGTAGCCTCCTAGCGCAGTGACTACGGCTCTACCAGTAACCGCCGCTGAACCCTGTATAGCCCCCTCAGCAGCCGTTACAACAGCCCTACCAAGGATTGCACCAGAAGCACTAACCGTCTTAGTTCCAGCCGCAGTAACTAACGCTCGACCGTTAATCGCCCCTGACGCTGTAACCAGCGTAGTAATGCTATCTTCAGATATTGCAGCAGCAGATAACGGTAGGAATCCAAGCATTTAAGCCTCTACTATCTCGACCCAAGATGTCGTTGCCTCATCCCATGAGTACATCTTTCCATCTGTAGGCATTGCTACTGGTGGTTGCCATTGAGCATTAGCGTCTAATATCCACGATGGATAAGGCTGCGGAGGAACAAAAGCATCAATGTCTGTTTGATAAGTGTAGCCGATTCCAGCGTAATTCTTACGGAAATTACCGTTATAACTAGTCTGTTTCCAGCGAGTGTCTGCGCCGAACAGCGATTTGCAGAACATCACGCCTACAGTTTCATTTTCAACACCGTCAAGCAAGCAGTCGTTGTTGTTGACTACGATCACCTGCGTGACCAAGTTGTTCTCATCGAGTTGTGCAAAATGAGCCATGTCGTGCCTTAGAACGTGATTGAGCCGGAGCTAGTCCAAGTGTAAATACGGTAGCCGCCAGAAACAGTCACTGTTGGCGAGCCGGTAGTTGACGCGGCTGCGTCGTAGTTGTCTGGGTAACGAATGATGACAATACCTGAACCGCCATTCCCAGAGGCGCCTGTCAAAGTAGTGTACCCCGCACCGCCGCCTCCACCAGTGTTTGCGCCTGCGGCAGACAGGTTTGCGCCCCCTCCCGCAGTGCCTCCTGCTTGACCGCTATTTCTTGCTGAGCCACCACCAGTGCCAGCGGCTCCTGAATCTGTTGAGCCGCCACCGCCACCACCAAGACCGCCATTACCTCCACCATTACCGGAGGTGTATCCACCTCCACCACCACCGCCTGCGTAGTAGTAATTGTTTCCATCAATGTTGGATTGAACGCCTATGCCACCAGCGCCTGCTTTTGCGTTTGAATTTGCGCCAGTTCCACCAACAGCACCTGCACCACCACCACCACCACCGGGGTAGTTATCTGCGCCGCCCCCGCCATTACCACCCGCATATCCTTGGTTAGCTGTGCCAGCACCACCGATTCCGTTTTGCGCTCCACCCCCGCCGCCGGAGCCGCCAGATGGCGCAGTTCCCCCACCTGATCCTACATAGCCTTGCCCACCTCCTCCACCAGTTGATGTGATAGTGGAAAACACGGAATTACTTCCGCTTGTCCCGTTTGCTGCTCCGGTAGAGGTTCCAGAACCACCAGCGCCAACAGTAACCGTATATGAGGTTCCAGCAACGACCGTCAAAGACGTTTCTGCTGAAGCGCCGCCGCCGGAAGATTCTCCGGTCACTGATGATCGATAACCGCCAGCACCACCACCGGCAGCCCCGGCAGTTTGCCCCATACCTCCAGCACCACCACCAGCGACAACTAAATACTGAACCGTCGGCGTTATATTCCTTGGCCAGACGCCGCCTTGCCTTGCCTCTTGCACCTCAGAAAGCGACCAGATGCCTTTAGCCGATGCGGTCGTCGGCGCATTGCGCTTACCAATAACACCGCCGTTGCCGCGCCTCATTTAGCTGATCTCCTCGTAGCTGCACACAGCCTCAAGGTCGCCGCTTGCGCTAGCGGTCAGGCGCAAGCTATCGCCTTCTTCAAGGTAGATTGGCTTGCTCAATACGTCGAGCGAAGCATCTGCTGGAACAGTCACCGTATTCACAAGCTTGTATGCCGTTGAACTACGGAAAATATCAACCGTGATCTCAGCATTGTTCGTTCCATCCACATTGCTGACATACAGCGCGTTGACCTTGAACACCTTGCCGCTTGCTGCGGAGTTGCTGACAATCGCCGTTGCAGATGTTCCGACTGCTTGCACAGCAGTCTTCCCGGTGATGGTGGCGACGTTGACTACATTAGGTGCTGCCATGATTAACCTCCAAATACAATAGCCATTGCTATGGCTTTGCCAGTTGTAACAGCATTATCAGTTGTAACAGCCTTATCAGCAGGGTACGTTACAAAGACATCCTTAGCACCAGCACCGAAATTAACAGCACTATTGCTGTTAGATGATTTCAGTACCGTAGTACGAGCTAACGTACCCGTTCCAACAGTACCGAGACCAACTTCCCAATCTGCACCGAGAGTAATCGTGTAATAGCAAGTATTACCATCGCCAATCGCCGATCCGAAAGTACGAAAGCCCGTTACTGCACCGTCCAAGGTTAATGTGCCTGTGCCGGTCGTGGTGGACGTTTCCCGAACTCGGTCAGCAATTACGAGTGCCATAAATTACTCCAGAGTTACGGAAAGGTTGCCTGTCGAGATTGTGAACACGTCACCAGAAGCAATCGACTTAGACGCATCCAAGGCTGTGTAATACAGCAGGTTGCCGCTAGTTGACGCATCTAGAATACCTACATGAGTCACAGTACCCCATGTGCCAGTAGCAGTCGGGAACGTAACTGACGCGCTATTCGTTGATACACCGTTACTAGGCGCACCAAACGTTACCGCTGTACGAGCGTAGGAACCACCAGATACCTCAGTACCCGTATTGCCTTCACCCGGATCATCAGTGTATAGACCTACATAAACCGCAGCAGGGCTTGTGTAGCTTGTATTGCGGAGAGTAGCGTTAATTAGCGCATTCTCCAGATAATTAGACATCTCAGCCATGATTTACCTCACGTTATAAGACATAGACATAGGTTGACCACTATACTCACTTGCTTGGTCGGACGTAGAGATAGAATCAATCGCCCTAGAATACAAGGAAGCCCAAGTCTGCACCCTTGCATCATTCATCAAATACGGCTCTGCCTCTGCCAAAGACGCATATAGCAACGCATCAGGCACATAAGCCAAGAATACGTTACTAGCTGTTGAATCTGATAATACAGGAGGCTTGGCGTAATACAACATCTGCGCCGTATAAGACGAATCTGGAACCGGAGCTAACTGCATCTCCGCACCGAGAATAGTGTAATCAATGGGCTTGTCGCCATCCGTTACCCTAGACTCCTGATAAAACGAGTTAGGAGCCTTGTAACGTAGCGTAGTAATCGGAGTCGTGTTGAGATGAATATCTCTCATCTCTAAGAAGTCGGTAGGCAATCCAAGTGTTGAATCGCCACCCGTTGTACTTGCTGTAGCTACCACTAACATCTGACGAATTCTTAGGTCTCTCTGCAACCTAGTCTCAGCCAGACGGATAAAGTCTGGAATAACTGAAGTCAGATCACTACGAGCCAGATAGTTAGCTATCGTTGTTTTTAACTCGCTATAGGTCGTAAATGCCATGTTATTCCTCTAGCTGCTCAAAATCTTTCCAACCGTATTCGTAAGTGCCGATGTGCCGGATGTGCATCGATAATTCGTGATCTACATACGTCTGAAAGCCCTCAGAACCAGCCTTGACGCAGAAATACACATCCTCACCACATACACCGTTAGAACCCCATCCAGCATCGAACCAAGGTCTTCCGGTCTTTTCAAACACTTCTCTACGGATCATTACAGCACCAAACCCAACCGCTGTAACTTCCTCAATTCCTTCCTTGCCGCGAGAGTCAATGTTCGACCACTTACGAACCTCTGTATCACCTTCCATATACCTTGTGAGTATCTTGGCGGTAGGAGTTACAGGCTTCCTTCTAGTCGTTGCATTTACCCCAACAATCGGCACATCTCGGCTTAACATTATGTCAATGATGTCATGCGGAAACCGCATATCGCTATCAATAAACAATAGCGCGTCACATCCTTCACCTAATGCCACTTCTGCCAACTTCTCACGCTGGTCAAATATCAGCGTTCCCGGCATTGTGTATAAACTTAAACCGCCTTTACCATCTTTGCAACGTACTGACGCATCATGCGCTGTCATTCGAGCAAAGTCAAAAGCAAAACCAGTATGAACCTCATCCCTACACGGTACGCAAACACCAACTCTCATATAGTTCCCCTATACGTTTTCCACACAGCATTATCAGGATCGTTCAGCCACCTAGCAAAACCGACCTCATCCACCACGTTAAAGCCCTTCATGATCCCTTTCTGGTTCAGTACATCTATGACCGTAAAGGGTATTCGAGCAACGTGATGCAGTTCGTTTAGGTGTCCTTGCCGAGACTTATCGTAGTCTAATTGTTGCCTGTTGGCTTCGATAATCTCTGTTACATCCTGCTTAGTCTCGATGACAATTCCGCCATCACCGTCTTCATATGCTGTTTGAGTCCGTATCGGAGTACTCATAAATTCCTTTGTAGGTAGCCCCCACCGTTAGGCAGGGGCTATTTGCTACTTATTACAGAGACATATCAAGGTCAGCAACGATGCCATGTGCGGCTTCGTTCTTAACCTCGAGCGTTACTTCAGCCAGAAGCTGAGTGTTCTCGCTGTCGCCGGTCTTAGCCAGATCATTGGTCTGGAATGGACGCAGGTAAGCAAGTGCTGCGTACTCAGGATCAAGGATCAGAGCATCACGGGTACGCATGAAGCGGTTAGGAACAACCGACATCGTGCCAAAGTCCGACATATAAACATCAGCAGCACCGATAATGGTGGTCGGAGTATTGCCCGGAGCCATGTAACGCTGTGCAGCGATACCAGCAAACGACGATACCTTCTGCTTACCAGCAGCACCAACCATCAGAATCTTCGGAGAACCGCCCGATACGAACACCTCGGAAACAACGGTCTTCAGCAGAGTCTCGGTGAAAGTACGAACAGTACCGTCAGTACGGGTCGAAACACCGATTGTCGCTGGATCGGAACCGTCAGAAGCCTTGTCCGAGTTAGTCTTGATCCATGACAGGATCGAACCGAGCTTACGAGCAACAGTCGATGTACCAGCCGAACGACCTTGGTTAGCGCACAGGATGGTTTCTAGATCGCGCTTCAGTTCAGCCGATGCTTTAGCCAACTGATAAGCCTTTTCCGACTTACGACCAGCCTTGTTCACTGTGTCCAGAGTACCCGAGACCTGAACAGTCTTCTGGATGATCTGGGTGTAGTTACCAAGACGAACGGTAGGAGCCAGAGTTGCCGATGTGGCATCAGCACCTTCAATAGCAGCGTTAGCCGTAGTAGCAGCAGCCAACGAGTCAGTCTGCCACTCGTGATAAACGGCAGTAGCCTTGGTCTTGCCAATAGAAGACATAAATGGTGTCTCAGTTGGCGAGATGTCATAGATGATGTCGGTCAAATCTTCGCGCTGACCAATCGCGCTATGTGCTGTAAATGTAGGCATGATTTAATTCCTCATAAGAAACGTTCAAATGCTTTAGCGGCATCAGCAACCCTTCCGGTCTGCCTAGCCTTGGCTTTTAACTTTTTCAGTTCCTCGTTACCATCACGACCTTGGGAAACGCCAGACTTCATTACTTTAGGAGCCTCGTTTACCTTCTTCGTGATTCCCGGCTTTGCAGACTGTAATTTGTCGTACTGCATTGCCTTCCATAACGTTAGAACCTGACGAGAATCATAGATTCCCGCTAATTCTTGTTCCGAGAAACCTAGCTTCTGACCAAACTCACGCAGTTCTCGCCGAGCTACCTCACCCTTATGTGGGTCAGCATACTCAGGTATTGCCTCTGCCAGCTTACGAGCTTCAGCCTGTATCACATGACCGAGTTGCTCCTGACGTTCCTGATCCTGCTGCTGTGCAATTCGCTGTCGTTCAGCCTGAACTTGAGCTAACTGCTTTTCCCGCTGTGATAACTCTGCAACCTTAACTGCGTACCCAATAGGGTCGGTTTCCTTCAGATAGTCCAGATTCTCAGTTTCTGGCTGCTGGTTAAGCATCTGCTCAATCACCTGCAACCGTTCTGCGTATTGGTCACGCAGATACCTAGCTTCCTCGATACGCGCCTTCTCTGCTTCTACGGCTTTGCGTTCTTCTGCTACAGCTTGCGATTTCTTCGTATAGTCTGTGCCAAGTTGATAAGACTTGATAAGCTCATCAAGGGTTACCTCTTTTTCCTCACCAGCGGCTTTCACCCTGTACTTAGGAGGCTCCTCGGCTTCTTCTTCGCCTTCATCTTGTTCTACCTCCGGCTCGTCATAAGACTCCTCGGATTCGGCTTCGCTATCATTGGCTTCGAGTTGGGTTTCCGGTTGTTCCTGTTCGGAGCCTTCTTGCCCACCCATAAGACCCATGATAGCGTCGGCTGCACCACCTACGTCTAACTGAGTATTCCCTTCCGGGGTCATACTTCCAGTATCGCTCATATATATTTCCTAAATTATATCGGGAACCGCCCGACTCGGATTACAAAATCTTTAGTTTTTTAGCATCAATCTTCTTCTGTGCCGATAGTCCTTCAAGGTACGTTTCGACAATATCTAGCGTTCTAAGAGTCATGTATGCCTGTTCTCTGGTCGAGATGTCATCATACTGACTCAATGCAAACTTGTTAAGTTCTGCTGTCTTTAGTTCCGACATCATTTGCTGGAACCACTCATCTTTCAGCAGATTCTCAGCCCATAAAGACTTGTCCATTTGAACCCTTAGTCAGATTGCCAAGTTCCCTGATAGCCTTCAGAACAATATCAGCCTGTTTGTTGCGGCTATCCTCGTCAGCCAAGTCCATAGCCAGAATCGCTTGCAACTGCTTGACCGCTAACTCTGCCTCACGAATCCGCATATCTGCTGCGCCTTGCTCTGCCTTCATCGCCATCTCAATACCCTTGCGAGTATATTCAGCCTCAAGCGACTGCTTCTCTAGCTGGAGCTTTGCAGCCTCAATCTGAGCCTTAGCCTCGGTCTTCTCACGCTCTACCTGAGCCAACAGACGAGTAGCCTCTGCTTGCATATCTGGTGGCGGTTCCTGTGGCTGCGACATTTGAGCGTTCTGCTCAGGACTGATCTCGTTAATGAACGCCTTAGCATCCTTAAAGCCAGCCGACTCAATCAGTCTAGCCAAAGTATCCCGGTACTGAGCCACAGAGACAAGCGGATTACTAGGACCGAACTGCATCAAGGCTTGCTCTTGCTTGCCTAGAATCATTTGGAGCATGGCTATCTTCTGATCCCGGTCACCTGAACCCAAGCCGACGTTAATAGCCACATCGTACTGATTCGTCCATGTACGAGGATCAAATGCCACAAACTTTCCACGCATACGGACAATCTTGGCTTGGTCTTGGTATTTGCCCAATAGGTGCAAAATGCCCTTAAACAGCGACTTAACGCCTGTCTCAGCAAAGATTCGAGCGATCAGTTCCAGCTTGCCAGAGTTCGACTTCATCATCGCGGCAATAGCCGTAGCCGACACGTTATTCAGCACGTCAGGATCAAGACCCTGTTGCTGGTCGCTAACGCCTGTACGTTTAGCCTGAACCGAGTCCATGTACTCAAGCATCGGGAAAGCCTGAGCCGTTACCGCAGGAACCTCAATCGGCATAATCGCACCCTGAGACTTCATACGGACAACGCCACCCGGAGTAGCGTTCAGCACGTCATCGAGATTCACCTGACCATCCACAACCCCGATACGAGCATTGTTCGTTAGGTACAGGTTATCGAGCATCTGACGGGTTACAGTGGACTTAATTAGCTGGATGTCCATCGTCCGGTCAGCCAAGCTTTGCCCAAAGAACTTGTGCGGAATCGGGATAGGACACAGGCTGTGGAACGGAACTAGGTCACATTCCTCGTCATCTAGGATTTCGCTACCGGCATAAACGATCTTACGCAGTTCAGCGATACCGTCGCCATTAACGTCGATCTTGATATAGCACTCATAGACCTCGCAGACCTGCATCGTTGGGTCAAGGCTGATATTCTCGTCCGGTTGCTCACCCTGAGAGAATCGTGCTACTCGCTCGACTGTGTACTGAAGATCATCGTAAGAAGGCAATCCCTCGACCACATCCTTATCAAACCCCATCGCTACCAACTCACTACGAGTCATCAAGCGACGATGAGCCACAAACGGGCTATCCTCAATAGTTCTTGCCGATTTGCTAATCAGGAATTCTTCAGGTGGTACGTTCTCGATCTTGACGCAGCCGTATTTCTTGACCTTCTTGACCTTGACATCAAAGTAAGGAATCTGGATAGGGAAGCCCATCGGGTCAACGCCACCGTCAACAAACTCGACGTTCTGGCTGACCACTTCAATGGCAGGATCAGATAGCAATAGGGCTAATTCATCCTCTGTCAGGTTCTTGTAAGATTCCTTATTGACATCTTCCTTAGCATCCCAATAAGCCTTGACTACGCCGACCTTCATCATCAGCGCGTCCTTGAACCAGTTATGCAGGAGGATTAGACCCTCATTCTCGCGGTAAAAGACCCAGTTACAGTAATCTGTAGCCTGTCTAGCAGACTGCTCATCTTCTGGAGTCTGTGGCTCAAAAGAGACAATATCCTCGGTAGTCGTAAAGACTCGGATAAGTTGCGGTAACGCACCATCGATAGCCTCAGCTACCTCGCCAGTAACGATCTGGCTGCGTCCTTCAACCTCGTTACCATAGGGATAACGCAGGTAATACTCGAGGGCTTTAGCCCGTTGGTCTGTTGTCTCGGTGTCAATGTAACCGATTGAGTTATCGATTTCATTTTCGATAATGCTCTTGATCTGACCGTCATCCATCTTCATAGCAAATCCTTAACGGGTTTTGCTGATTATACAATCCATTTGGTCGAAATTGGCAACGTTGTCTGCCATGAACTATCTGATTCGTCAAGACCTATAGCCAGATAGCGGAAAGCGTCACTCATGTGGCTAGACCAATCATGTAGCGGCTTCTCATAGAATATCTGACGTTTCTCGTCATGCTCCCGACGGTAGTTCCTCAGTGCATCTAACCCCGGCTTAACCCTCGGATGGAACCAGCATCTAGGCAGCAATCGTCTAACAGCCTGTATCCCGTCAGCCACCGACAATCTAGGCGCAACCGTTATCGATAACCCTGCTTCCTCTAAGACTTCCTTACGGCTCTTGCCTGTGCCTAGCTCTCTCACCTGTACGTCATGGGGCAGGATTTGGGTAAACCCTGCATAGTCATTCTCTTTAAGCCAGCGGACGTACCAATCTAATCCCTGTCCATGGTTTTCAACGCAATCGAGTAATCTAACCTCTTTTCCAGCCAGTTGAGCAACCCATATAGCCGTCGAGTCACCCATTCCAAGGTCCCATGCAACAAAGCTACGACACAGATCATCACGAGGAAAGTCAGTAATATGGCTATCCCTTTCAAGGTCGTTAATAATTTTGCCATAGTAAGACCCCTCGACTGCTGCGTTAAAGGAACACTCGAACTCTTGGTTATACCTGTCCTCGCCCATCTCTCGATAGGCAGCCTTTAGCTCTGAGTCCGGCAAGACTCCTGTCTGACTAGCCTTGAACTCTAGGAATCGCCAGCCTTCCTCGGTCTTAGCCCTGTCCGCTAACTCAGCGAAATGGTTATTACCTTTAGGAGTGCCAATGAAACAAGCCCACCCAATACGGTCGGCAAGAGCAGGTCGGACGATTTCGTTCCAAATGCGTGGGTTCTGATCGCCAACTTCGTCGATAACCACGCCATCAAAATACTGCCCCCTAAGACTGTCAGGATTATCAGACCCATATAGACTAACCCTACGCCCATAAAAATCAGCACGTAACTCAGAGACATTGTAGGTAGCTCCTAGTGATCTGGTGTACTTCTGAAGGTAATCCCACGCTACTCGCTTGGCTTGTCCGTAGGTAGGCGCAATGTAGGCAAATCGTGGGTCTGGCTTGTCGCACTCGATAGCGGACTTGATAAGG
>Ga0208235_1000040_pt1 | contig 41826 bp, 64 predicted proteins | sample LakMenEpi22Oct12_FD_150727 | JGI IMG/M metagenome (GOLD analysis project Ga0208235, IMG submission 150727) | Freshwater microbial communities from Lake Mendota, WI - 22OCT2012 deep hole epilimnion (SPAdes) | ecosystem: Environmental > Aquatic > Freshwater > Lake > Epilimnion/Euphotic zone ... | reverse complement strand
CCTTTTCGCCGCCGCACTTGACCATATGGGGGGGGAGGGACCCACGGTTTTGGGGGGGAATTTTCACATTAGCTCTCACGTTTGTTTCGCTACCAATCGGACTCGCTCGCCATACCGGACCGGCGTGATTTCCGTTCCACCGGCCGACCTAATTTCAACCGACCATTCGTATAAGCCTGGCTCGAGCGAGGCGGTATCAGTTCTGGTCAGGTCGATAGATAGATCCCAGGTTCCGTCGTTGTTGTCGCTGACAGTGCCCTGCTTGATGATCGAGTTATCGTCATCCTTCTTTAGGCCGAGATAGGAGACGGCGGTGGCTACGGTGAAGTTGTCGACCTCATCGATAGTCCAGATGAAAGCTCGATCATTGGTCGCTAGGTAGTCGTCCCCGATGATGATCGGCGAGGTAATTACTCCCTCAGGATCTACTGGGCCGACGTGCGTGATGGTGCCTCCAGCTGCGAGGTCATCGATCTTGTCATCAATACTATTCGCCGCTGCCGCTCCAGCACTTGGAGCGAGCTTCATTGAGTCGCGAATATCTTGCTGGGTAAGGTCGTGGTACTCGCTGATTGTCCCGGTTATCGTGCCGGTAACCACGGTATTTGACATTCTGACAACGCCAGTCCCGCTTTGCGTTAGGCTTCCGCGGATGTAGCAATTGATCAGTTCCAGCGTTCCAGCCAAACAGGCTACTGGCTCAAGCAACCCGCCGATAACAGCATCTTTGATTGTGACTTGCAGTCCTGACGTTTGTACGATGACATTCGGTGTAGAGATTCTATGTGACTGTATGTTGATGACGCCGCTATCAGTGGCTTCGATCAAAGAGGCCCCACAGGAAATCGACTCGGCGGTTAGCGTAATAATGCCAGCCGACTCCATGTTACAGCATGAATCGCAGACGATGTGATGAGCCTTGACCGTTACCGATCCGGCACCTTCAGAAGCTATGGCATCGCTCCCGGCTGAGATAAACTCGCAATCGACGGCATGCTGTCCGGCAGTCATAATGATGCCATCATAAAGTGACGAGTAGATCAGCTGCGATTGAACGCTCTGGCTGCCACCGTTGAGAACTAACGCTGCCCCTCCTCCTCCAGTGCTCTCAATCTCGCTCGCTATGATTGCATTGTGACCAGACGACAGCGTCAATGCTGCCGTCGAAGCTGATGTTTCAACATACCTGCCGCCTTCCATCTGCTTTAATTCGTCGATCGTTCCCGCTGTGTATTGCGGGATCTTGTTGTCAACGATCTTAATTGCAAAGGTTTGCTCGTAATCCGTGCCAGCGACCACGACCCAGTAATAACCGGACAACGCCGAGGCGTCAAACGTAGCGGTGTAGCTGTTAGCCGATCCAAGTTGAGCGACAGTTGTCGAATAGCTTGTTGTGTAGGTCGAGTTCCAGACCGTCACCGTTGGCAACGGCGACTGGTCGGCAAAGCTGAGGAACTGGATAACCATTAGCTTGGCTCCCAATCAAAGGAAGTTTGTGGCCATTGAATCGAGGCGACAACATCGCCGATGGCTGCTCCGCCTTTGACCGCGTCGGCAGCGGCTTTCTCGACGGCGAAACAAGCGTTTACGTACCAAGCTTGGCAAAGGTACGCCCGGACTACTTGCGTTGCCGATAGGTAGACTGGCTCGCCGTGCTTTGGTTTGTAGGGGTAGATCCCGTCCGGGTTGATGGCTCGGGCTGTGGCATCTTCCAGCAGCCAGCGGGTAGCGTCGGAATATCTAGCCAGCCAGTGGGCGGCCTCGTCGCGATGCGTGCTGATCGGTTGCTCGCCTACAGTTATCCCTCCGGTTTCTTTCTGCCAGCGTTGATTGCTGAGCCAATCAAAGAAGGCTGGCAATGAATCGGGCTTGGTCACGACCTCCCAATCCCGTTCGACGCGATCATCAAACCAAACCAGCTTCGGCTCGCAAGTCTGCGACCAGGTGTCATGGTCTGGCTTCGGTAGTTTGAAAAAAGGAATTGGAACTTGATCTTTCGGAACTTCATCGAAGCTCCCGTCTTCTAGCAGCTTTAAGCTCACTAGGCTTTTCGAAGGAATCAACCCAACCGTTTTGAAAATGTTTTTATCAGGTTCCATAAGCAAGCTCCGAACACCAAACAACTGCATGCCATCTCCACGTCTGCGACGAGACTCCGGTACACTCAATTTTCAATGCGTCGTTGGTGTCGTTTGCCGTTATTGAAATGCTCGTTCCGCTTGCTGTATCAGTTCCAATCGTTACGGGAGCGAAAACTTCGCTGGTTGTTCCAGCAACGTTTTTGATAGCGTACTGGCGGAGATAATGAGCGGAAGCACTGCCATCCGATCGAACGCCAGTTATTGAAATAAGAAAATGGTTTATTCTTCCCGACGGTATTGCGAACCTTTCGAGGCTAGCTGTTCCCCAGAGCGAAAGTTCTACAGAAGAATTCGTTGTTGTCACCTGCGTAAGCTGGCCAAGAATTACCTGCGATGCGTATGTCTGCTGACCAAAACAAACGACTCCGAACTTTCCATTCGGAGCGCAAACTCCTCCCAAACCTAACGCAAAAGACGAGTTTAAATTTGAATCAAAGCATCCGACTGCAGAAGCGTTAAATCCCGATACTGTACTATTGTAAATCCCGAGGGCCGATGATCGAGTACCAGATGTGCGAGAATTGCTTCCTGTTAAAAACGAAAAATCACCGGATGCAACACTCGCTGGATCGTTTGCATCGGTGCGATAAATCTGCAAATCAACGGCATATTGTCCCCGACGATTTCCACCGGAAAGCGTTCCATCGGGTTTCGGTCCTAAAACAAACCCGCCATTGCCTTTCGGAGTTAAAACAATAGGTGAATTGGTAGTCGTTGAGTTATTCCGGATGGTGACGTTTTCTTGCACGGCAACAACAGTTCCGGCTGTGATGTCGGTGGTAATGTCTCTTGCCGAACCGCCAGCGGTTGTGGAAACCTTAAACGTGTCTCCACTAATGTCTCGCACAAAATAAATCGTGGTTGTGTTAAGGTTTCCGCCACCTGTGAGTGTTGGGAATCTGACTCCTTGATTGGCCGTAAAGTTATGACCGACTGCCGTGACAACATCGGTCGAAGCAACGCCAGTACAAGCGAAGGGGACGATTTCATCATCAATGACAATCGCCGAGTTTTGCAGCGTGGCTCCGCCTGTTCCGTCAGCTCGAAGGATGGCGTTGTCGGTGCTGCCAGTCGTTATCGGATCACCGCCGACTGGGTTGCCGGCTAGCAGCAGTTCGCCGTTATCCACGGTCAAGCCGGCGTAGGCGTCCGCGGTGACATCAAACAGGTTAAGCTGAGCCATGCCAACAATCTGCGATTGATCATCAAGCTGTGCTCCGGTTGTCTGATCAAGAACAAGATTTCCGCTGTAATACAGCGTATTGCCACTACTTGTTAGGTCGTAGTGCTGCAAGTTTAAGTCGTCATAGATTGAAAACGCGGCAGCCTCGACGGTCTGCGTGGTCGACTCAAGCTTGGCAAAATTATCAACTAGCGACTGATTGCTAGTCGCATTGCCTTTAATCTGCGAGAACGGAACGTCGGCGAATCCCGTCATTTAGCAACCCTCTTAATCAACCCTGTTCGTTCTGTTTCATGTCGTAGCTTGCGGTTTGCCCGCTCGGGATCGTGCTGCGTCCAGGATTCGCGGAAATGGCTGGCACGCACTTCGCGATGACAACGGGTTTCGCGATCGAACCAAGTAGCCACCACGCCGCCGCAGTCTCGCAGCAATGTTACGTCCGGCTCGTTCTGCATCCGCCAAGCCTTCACGATCATTTCCCGATCAACCGAATCCCATTCCCAGAAGATCAGTTGATCGAAGCACGGCTTGCCGGTGACGTCGTGGAAATGGTTAAGCTCGACCACATCGCATTGATCGATGCACGCTGTCGGCAGAAACATGGCAAGAGCGAGGAAAGCTACCATCGAGCCCTCCCAAGCAGCCATCCGCCAAAGAACAACACGCCGGCAACAAACGTCGAATGGGTCGGGTAGTTGACCGCGTAGATGTACATGATTTGCCAACCGGTCATCATGTCTTGCATCATCCCCTCGACTTCAGCAACTCGACTTCGCGACGTAACGCAACCAACTCGGCGTGGATCTTTAACCGATCTTCATAGCAAAGCCGATTCCGCTCTTCTAGCTCATCGATCTTCTGCTTCAAGTCTTTGATTTCTTGAGTTCTATCAGCATCCATCCGGCGGAATATCCAAACCAAGGCGGTAAGCGTCCCAGCAAAGCCGACGATCAAAACGCCGACGAGGCTCCATTGGCCATCGGGAGAACGCATCACGCTTGTATCTAGTTGCGAGACTAGCCAACTCATCGCCCGCCTGCTTTCTTGTAGCTCTCGAAGGTCAACATGCCGTCGACGCGAAACCTCTTTTCGCCGTCGCAAACATCAAAAAAGGGTGTAGGAACCGGCCCGCTATACTCGACCTTCTTCACCGGCCAGCCTTTTTTCTCCCAGGCTGGGCGGTGCGTCATCCACCAGTAGTCGCATGGCGGACAACCAGGCCGCGAGAACATCACCACTTCGGGCTTGAGTTGCGAATCGTCTTTGCTGTCCTGGTCGACAACCACCGACGGCAGAGGCTCTGTTTCCTGCAGCGGCCAGTTGGGCAAGTTAGCCGCAATCTCGTCGGCTTCCTTCAGGCCACGCGAAACATCCAACCAGTGCCGGCAAGCAATCGGTACAAGCATTACCAAACAAATCAGCAGGAACGCCAGGAAGGCGTTTACTGATTCTTGAACTTGTCCGTCTTGTCGCTCTGCTGCCATCATCCGAAAAGGCTCCGCTTCGTGAAGTCGATCGGGACTGGCCGAGGGTTGGGCGATACCATATCTGAGCGACCGACCATCACCGTCCATTGATGCTGCAACATCTGATCGATGCAACGAGGGTCGACATACGCCCAGCCTTGCAAACCCCAGTTGGTTCCCCAAGAGTTCTTGAGCAACGCCCACCAGCCAGCTGAGGATTTAACGCCGACGTCAGCATCGGGAACATACCCAGCGAACACCACCGCATGCCCGCCGCCACCGCTCCGCCAGCTTGTAATACACCCGCGAGAGTCGGGTGTCATCGAGCTATTCCAGGCGATCCCAATATGCACGATCCCAATCCCGCTGCCGATAAAACTGCGAACGTCTTCAGCTTTCTTGATCTCGGTCAGCGATCCTAACTTGTAGATCGCCGCATCTTTCATCGCCTGCGTGATAAAGCCCCAGCCAGGATAGGAACGCGGATAGGGTGCGATCGACTCCAGGCAGATCCCATCCTTGGCCGCCTTCGTCCCGCCAGATAGCGTGCTGCCGCTGTCGGTGCGAATGTTGTCGAACTGCTGCGAGCGAAGGTAAGCATACATCCGCGAAAGCTGTATGATGTCACCGCCGGCAACAACGTGGCAATACTCCAGGCACTCGCTTAATGAGTTGCCTTGACAGCTTCCGATTGAACCTTGATTTTCTACACGTATCCAGCCATCGGTATACAGCTTCGATCTTCGCGGGTCGACTCGTTCAGGAATGTCACCGGTCGAGGCATAAACAGGATCAACCGAGGCAGCCGCAATTGCTGCTCGGTCTTCCTGTTCAATCGCATAACCGCCGACCAACTCCAACCAGTTCACTTCGCCGCCTCCTTCCGAAACTGCTCGGCAATGTCGTTGATGAATGCAGCCGCTTCCGGCTTGAGGTTCACGCCGTCTCGAGGCAGCTTGGCCTGAAAGTAGGCATCGAGGATCGCTCGAGCTGTCTTGCGAACCTCGCCGGTCTTCGGGTTCACCTCGTCGTAAAATTGCTTGTCGGTTTTTATCTCGCCGCTGGCAACCTTCTTGGACGCATCGGCAAAAACGTCGGCATAGCCAAGCAACTCAAAATCGAAGCTCTTGCCGACAACGCCGCTATCCTCGGGAGTAGGCACAAAGCGAACGACCGACGGGGCGACCAGCATGATCAGCCCGCCGAGCATTGCAATGGCGATCCCGAGCGTTCGTTGGCTCACGACTTGTTGCCCTTGCTAAACAGTTCGCCTACCGCCTGCTTTACCGCGTCTTGGCCAGCCGTATTACGCTCGCCTTCGAAGTACTGGTAAAGCTCCTCAGCATCTCGCAACGCGTCCATGCGTTTGTTCCCATCGATTGCGTCCGTCAGCCTGCTGGTCACCGCATCCATCGACCTCGCAACAGTCGCCGACTTTGATCGTGCCCAGGTCGCCGCGATAACCAGCAGGCCGAGGAAGAGTACAACGCCACCGAGAATGGTTGTGATGTTTTCAAGCATGCTATAACGTCCTCAGGTCAACCGCATCTTCAATATGAAACCAGCCAGGCTCGTCAGCTTGTGCGACAATCGTCGGGCGAGTAATGCTCATCTGATTCCACCAATCCCAGAGCATCAAAATCAGCTTGATCAGCAGGATGATCGTGGCCACGTCGATCGTGTATTTGATCCCGCTCATCGTCGCCAATTCTTTTTCCGCTCCGAGCATGTCGCCAGCTTCCACCAATTCAAAGGCGTGGAAGGTCGAGTTCTGCTCGCAACCGAAAACGGATAGCTGATCAGCCGCCTCCATCCGCCTGGCCACTGGGTCGGTGGTATGGCAGTACGACTTGTAGGCAACGGTCCGGGCGATCAATCGATGAACTAAACTTACTCGCATGATGTTTCTCCTGGCCAAAACTTTATCCGCTGGCTGCTTGTTACGCCTTGGCCGTTTCGGTCTCTTTCACTTCCTTGAGCAAACTTTCGATTCTGTTGCGATAATCCGCCAACCAATAATCGATCACCTCTTCCGTCCAGTAGCTTTGCCGACGCAATCGAATCAGCGGCGGCGGTACTAAGCCCTGCTTCAGCCACAGCGAAACCTGGTAGCGAGTTACGCCAAGCTTGCTGGCCACCTGCTTCAGCGAAATCAGCGGCGAGCTAGTCAAGGTCATCCTCCGCTAAGCTGTTCAAGTTTCCGATCAACAGCAGCTCTTCGACCCAGACTTGCAAGTCGACCGGGTCGGCTCCAGCCTCCACGCAAATGTCATAAAACAGTGGCTCAGCCAACTCCGCGTAACGTCGGCACTCGAACAGTTCATGGGCAACCTGGAAAAAGATCTTGCCATCGGTAGTCGTGCCGGCGGCCCAAACTTGATAGACAGGCATCGAGCGTTTACGGTTCAAAGGAAATGCTCCTCGTAAATCCGATAGCACTCGCCTTGATGGTAGGCCCATACTGGATTGTGTTCGACGCCAGTACGCTCCCACTCCTCGTAGCTCGGAACATGGGCCCATTCGTGAATCAGCGTGTCTATCGCTGCGTCTTCGTTGAGGTCTTTCCTGATCGTGATGCGGAACCGCTGTTCGTCGTCGAGCTGCCAAGTGTGACCAAAGTCAGCTTGCGGCTTGCGTCGCACCTGAACCGTAAACTGCGGATAGGCTTTGCGAAGCTTGCGAATCAAAGCGTAAAACCGCTTCATGATGCCCGCACCTTCCAGCCTTCGGAAATGCGGTAGTTTTCTACCGAGAACTCGCCATCGCCATAAACCTCTACGCACGCAAAACCCCAGTTGCTCTTGGCAAAACGGTTGTATTCTGGGTTTTGAGCACAAAGCATTCCGGTTGACCATACCGCTACTTCGCGGCCGAACATGTCAGGTTCAACGTGCGTCGATGTTCGGTGCGAATGCCCGACAAGCACGCTATGCAGCGTCTTTAGGAACGCTCCGCGGGCTGGGTTGACAGGAGCGGCGATTCCCTTCGCCAGTTCGTGGCCGTGTAGGATCGGCAGCTTGCCGGCCATGATCGGTCGCTGCTCGCCGACGACCTCAACTCCGACCTTCTCGGTCTCGAGAATTACTGGCAGTTGGCAGGCCGGCAGGTCGAAGATTTCCGGAGCACGCTGCCAGATAAACTTGTCCCAACGCTCATCGTGGTTGCCGAGCTTGTAGACGATGCGAGCCTTCGGAAAGCACTCTCGCAGCCACCGCAAGCCGTCTATGCCGGATTGAACCTCCTCCTTGAACCGTCTGGCCTTCGGGTTCTTGTCCCAACGGGAAACCTGGTAGAAGTCCAGGTAGTCGCCGTTGATAACCAGCGTATCGATTCCTCGATTCTGCAAGGCAGCGACCGCGGCTTCCCAGGCCTTGGGCTGGTGGTAGGGTACGTGGGTATCAGACAGCACGCCAACCAGCTTACATCCGTCCAACAAAAAAGGCAGGAAGGGCTCGGCGAAGCTCGGTGGACACGAAAGCTTTTGCCCAGCCCTTCCCAGCCTCCGGGGAGACGTGGCGTGTTTGCGGAACGTTTCGCCGGCATTGCCGCGTACCAGCCGAATCATCCGGCGGGCATTCTCAAGCGACCCCACCGATTCGGCATGATCAGCCTTCAGCCTCCGAGCCAGCGACAGGCTCGTTGCTTCTGGAAATCGTCGGCAAAGTTCCTCGGCATAATGCCGAGCTTGTGTCTTTGGCGGTGGCAAAGCATTGCTGCCCAGTCTGTCCCCGCTGTCCCTTGCGAAGCTAAATCCGTTGCCCCAATTGTTCCATTGAATCTGTAGTAGGAAACCCCATTTCAGCCGATCTTGGCACAAATTTGGTCAAGCTCTGCCAGCCATTGCCGCCGGTCGATTTCGCCTCGCTGAAGCTTGCCATTGGCCCGCAGGCACAACTCGAATGCCGTATCGACTCCCAAGCCAGACAAGGTTTGCCGTAGCTGCTTGACCTCGATACGCTGCTTGAGCCGCTGATCGTTGTCGATCAACGCCCGCTCCTTGCTGCGGCGATGTAGAACTCGCTGGCGAATGAGTATCGCCGTATAGTCCCGCTCGTACCCAGCCGGCGGCGAGGAACGTCCTTCGATCCAGTCATCGAGAACCGCGTCGGCTTCCTCGATAGAAACCTCCGCCAGCGTCCGCTGCCAGACTGCCAGCGTGGCCAGCGGGTTGCTGCTCTTTCCGTTGACGTGCTCTTTCAAGGCCGGGAAAGCCACAAAAAGCCGGTCGTAAAAGCTTTCGAACTCTTTTTCTGTCATGGGATCAACCTCTTTCCGTTCGCGTTTGTCTTGGCCTTTTCGGCGGGTTTCTTGTGGTGGTCGCCGGTGAGGATCAGATTTCTTGCCCCGACCTGTACCGAGTAATTGAGGATCGCGATTGCCTCGCTTTCGGGATGCTTGGCCAGTTCCATTAGCTGAGCGTCTGACTCGATGTCGCCGATAGGTTTGTGGACGTTTAGCCTGTGGCGGTGCCAGAGTTGCCAGGCGTCCGAGAAGTCCTGGGAAGAAAACGGAATCAGATTTCGAGACTCTGAGTCTGTTTTTTTATTTGTCTCTCTTCTCTTCTCTTCTCTTCTCTTCTCTGGTAACGCTTCTGTCACGCTTGTGTCACGAATTTCTGTGACATCAGCGTGACGGGTGCGTGACTCCCTTTGCCTGATGGTTGCGTGACAACGCGACTTCGCCGATTTTCCGTTGTGAATCTCAAACCCTGGAAAGCTCAGAACCTCGCCATCGAAGGACAGCCAGCCAGCCAAAATCATGGCTTCCGCAAAACCTGGTTGGTTCACATATCGATCGACCCACTTTGGATTGACGCCAGGAGTCACGCCGTTTGCGGTATGTTTGTCCGCCCAGCTCCATAATTTGTGAAGCCGGCCAATGACCTGAAATTCATCAAGTGCAGTCGATTCGCAAATAACAAAGACAGCCGGGTCATCCTGAAGGTCGATCCGCATCTTGATCCAATCGCCAGCCATCTCTAAAACTCCTCCCCGACCAGAAAGTACAACCATCCGCCGCCGAGCTTTTTCGGTTGCTTTGCCGCGATCCGCCAGACCAGCATCCCGAACTTTTCGGCAGCCACCCGGATCTTGGCTTTCGCATCATCCTCAGCCAGCAACTTGCTGCCGGTGTGAATCTTGACCTCATGAGCTTCGATCGTCCCATCAGGTAGTTGAACGATAAAATCCGGCGTATAGCGACACGACCTCGCCAGCTTGAACGTCAGCGGTTCATAGTCCCAAGCCAGCAACTCACCGGCCAAGACTCTCGCTGTGAGTACGTCAGCATAGGCTCGCTCAGTCGCGTTCATTTCGCCAGGCTGTCGCCGGCCAGTCCGGAACTTTCCTCGGCCCCATCGACCTTTTGACATAGATAGACTCCTTTGTTGCTTCAGAAAAGCGTAAACGCATCTTCCTTTGGACATCCATCCCACAAAGATGCCGATTGGAATGATTCGATTCGCTCCGCAATAATCGCCATCCGCGTCGATGCGTTTGGCGGACAGTACATCCCAAACCGGCTATAGCTCGATGAATTTCGTACCGCATTCGTGCTGTCGGCACTTGCCAAAGGCAACGCGGTAAAAACTGCTGGGTCTAACATTCGCAACCCGTGCAGCTTGGTGCGTGGCCTGCCATCATTGCAGACGACTTTCATAGCTTCCGCCATGCGTCGCCACCAACGGTCGTTACCTACCGTCGCGTAAATGTCGCTTGAACCAATCGCAATGCGAGCCCAATTTGATGCGAGCCAATCAAGCCGATCTAAGCTTTCGTGCATGTGCCACACTGGAACGCCAATTGTTCCACGCAAGGACCGCTCCCATTCGTCGATTAAATCGTTGTTTTGTCGCTCGTCGCCGTCGATTACATCTGGAATGATTGCCCAATCAAACGCTGGGTGATGCTTCCAATCATCGACGAATCGATAGTAATTCAACCAGTCAATCGTTTTGCCCTGCTTCCACGCAGAGAAAGCCCCGTTGTCGATGCAAAACGATTGACACACTTCGGCCGCTGTTCCGATGTCTTCCGGTCGAAAAAACGAAATCAAGGCGTGACGATTCCTGAGGAATCTAGCAACATCTTCCCGTGTTGCTCCGCATGGCGTTCCGTGGTAGTGAATCATTCGACAACAACCAGCCTTCCGTTTTGGCCGTGACGACCCTTTACGGTTATCTTGCATTCAATATTCAGCTTCTTCCGAAGAAGCTCCAAAACCATTTCTTGTGAAATTTGCTGCCCGCGAATCTCTTCGCAGATGGCTTCGATTTTTTCGCATCTGATGAAGTCTTTTGTTTCGATTTGCACGCTGTAATAATCCCAAACAGGTGCAAACGGACATCGTGCGTGGATCGTTGTTCTGTGCATTGCTTTCATAGATGGTCTCATTAAAATTATTTTCTTTTAAGCTCTATCGCCAATTCAATGATTGTCTGTGGCGTTCCTGGCTGCCTTTGGATCGGGCAGGATTCGAACCTGCTTCGCTGGAGCCAGCGGTGGCCGTCGCCACGAGGGCATGTAGCCAACACTCCTGCGTGTTCCCACCACGCCGCCGATCCGTAACGTTATGCGGATGGTTCCGCGATGCCACGATCCGACAACTCGTGCAGAACTTGCCCAAGTTTGCACCAAGGATGTTCGGGGTGGTTGCTCGGTTGCTGCTGGTACGTCTTGTTGTACCACGCAAAAAACTTAAACGACGCCTCAAGAAGATTCGCGAATGTTTCCGTGTCCTTTACTGACACCGTAATTTCCGTGCTTGCCATGTCTAACCCTCAATCGCCGCATAACAACACATTGAAACCAAGCGGCGATAACGTTGGTTTGCAATGGCAGCATTTACTCTCGCCGCTGGTTTAATGTGAGCGTTCTGCTGATCTACCAATCGACGCACTGGTCACATATCGGGGCTTGCACATCGTCAAACAATGGCAACCTCAACTGTGATTCGTCCGCCTTGACGAGCGACTCCCAGGACCATAGACGCCCCAAACCTTTCACGGTTTGCAACGTGCCAGCCTCTTTCGCTACTCGCTCAATTTCGACCGCTCGCTGAAACAGCTCGGGGTCACTTTTGGCTAACGCCAAAACTTCTGCTTTTCGCATCGACGGACAATAGAAACACGCTGACTTAATCGGGATCGGCAACCCTGCACATCGAATAGCTTCGATGCAATCCTCTTGGTCCCAACCCCATTCGATCAATGGAAATCTAACGTCTGTCCTTTGGTTCAATGTGCGTTCCGCACGATGTTTTTCGCCGCTATGGATTCCGACCAACCACATTGGGTTTTTGATGTCGTTGTCTCGTAACCATTTCTTTTGCGGTTGTATCTTAAATCTATCGCTGCACGATCCGAAACCAAAGGCTTTCCCTGGAAGCGTTTCACGCTCCAAGCAATCTGCCTCTAGCGTTAGCTTTTGCTTTACCACCGTGATTGGAGGAAACTTCTTGGACGCTAACCATTCTTGCATTCGTTCTATGTGCTGATACGTTCCCGGCTTTTCGCCGCCTGTATCGGAAAAGAGGATTGCGTCTGGTCGTTCGTCGCGTTCCTCCAATCCCACCAGTAATGCGGTACTGTTGACTCCACCACCGTAAGACAGCAGAACAAAGTATTGATCCGAATGATTGCCGCATTCATCGCACTCGAAAAATTTGTGTACCATGCTTCGTCCTCCATTCTCCTAGCGTCGGCAAAATGGTTGCCGATCCGTGTCACTCAAAACTTGGCCTTGTGTTCGCCCTCAACCAGCTGGCTTGAGATTCAATACATGCCGCTTTAGCCGCATCATCCGCCGCACAAGTCGCAGCATCAGCCGCATAAGCCGCCGCACAAGTCGCAGCATAAGCCGCATAAGCCGCCGTAGCAGCCCAGGCCGCCCAGGCCGCATGAGCCGATGACCTGACACCTGAAACAGCAGCCACGCAAGCCTCTGCCCAGGCCGCATCTCTAGCATCGGACCAAGCCGCTGCTAATTCCTCGTCGGTTGCATCACCGTTTACGAATCGCTCAGCCACTTCGATTGCATTTTTGCTTCGCTGGTCTGTCAGCAAGTGCTCGACGCTTCTGGCACAATACACAACAAATAGTCGCAACTCATAATTGGTCAGCACTCCTGGCCGCGTTGCCACCCAAACCAGCCACGCTAGCGGCAGCTTGTCCCAAGCATCGATCATCGATGAGCAATTCGCCAACGCCCAGTCTCGACCTTCTTTGCACGCTTTGTGCTTGTCGCAAAATTCTTCGATTGTCAGCATCATTTCTCTCCCAGTCCTTTTTCCGCCAGTTCCTTCAGCTTGTACGCCAGATCGAACGACGTCATATATCGAAACTCCGTATACGCCTCGACGACCTGCCGCAACGCTCGCCAGTATCGTTCAGCCCGTAGCCGCTGATGCCACGCTTCGTCCCAGGCTTGGCCGGGCGGGTAAGGCCGGAATGGTTTGGTCATTGTCATTGTCCTTGTGTTGAAAAAGCCCGGTGGCAGGACGCAGCCGGGCACTGCGAGGGTTGTCTAACGCCTGCCTCGCTTTTCAGCTATCTTGCAGATGCTTTTGAAAAAGCCTTGTTTCTGCTTTTTGCAGCCTCCTTTGCAAGAAATGCAAGCGGACGCTTATCCGACCGTCCGTAATTGTGAACATGCTCAAGCATTTCCAAAAACGCATCTTCGGTTGCACAGTTGTGAAACAGCTGCGGGTTTGTTCTTGCTTTGTGAACGATGATTGACTCATCAAATTCATCAAGAAACATCAGCTTGGAAAGCGAGTTGACAAAAAGTGCCTTACAGGCAAAAGAGATTTTCGATTCTGTGCATGCCAGCACTACCTTTTCAATTTTTTCCATGCGTCGTATTCCTTCCGCAGTTGGCTTAAATCTGCCCTCTTTAATTGACTGCATCTTGTTTTTCGACGCTGCAAGTTCGCCACCAAGGATAGCAGCAACGGAAGCAACGCAGATTCCGGTCCTTGATGCAAACGCGACAACTAAGGCTGAATTTAGATCTCCAGACCTTTCATGTGATTTAACATAGTCTTCCAGCTTCCATGGCCGAGTTGCCCGTTCAAGCTCAGCTATAGTCGCCGCATCGTTTGATACGACATAATAAACAGGCAAGCCTAAGGCTTTCGCACATTCGAACCGATGGTGGCCTGCTTTAATCTCAAGCCTTCCATCTTCCATTTGTGAACAGTGAATTGGGTACGCACAGATAAAGCCGTGACGCTTCATCGACTGCAATAAGTTCCCAATTTTCTTGACGTCTCGGTTAAATGCACTTACCGCAAACATTGAATAGCAGTCAGTTCTGCAAAGTTTACTTTCCATTTGTCCAAACCCTTTCTTTATTATCCATCCAGTCCCTTACAAGCCGAAACGCTTCCAGCTTGCGTGCATGCCAATCTTGTATTCGTTCCAGATGTGCAATGGCCAGTTCAGCAAATTGCATGCTTGTGCAAACAGATGAAGACGTCGAGTCATCTTTCTTGGTTTTTGTCCTTGGATCATCTATCCGCGAATATCCAGTTGACTCGAGTTTCTTTGCTTTGCGTTCTTCTTTGACAATATCCTTAACGCCGCTGACTCCCTGCTTCTCAATGATTTCAGCCTGGCGATTTTTGTCTGTCACTATCTTTGTAAACCGTTCCGCTGCCGATACTGGAAGCTGACCGGAAACGACTAGAGTTTGCAAAGACTTATCGCCGGACGATACGACCTTCTTTGCAGACGCAATCGACCGCACCCCGACGTTGACGGCCTCGGCGGCTTCGGCGACGGATGAGCTAATCTGCAAATTTGCAGATTTGCTCTTTTCATGCTGGTTAGATCCATCGCCGCCCCTTTTCAGATTCGCGATGTTGGCCCCGACCATTGCTCGCTGGCTCTCATCCATATGCCGTCGATGAAGGTTTTTAGATAGAACGTGTTTGAGCGGATCTTCACCTGTATACTCGTTGCCGATAGGCTCAACTCCGGCAAGCAAGCAGGCTTTGTAGCGATTACGGCCATCTAAAATCTTGCCATCGTATAGCTCGATCGGATCAAGCAACCCGTTTTGCCGAATGTCCTCTACAAGCTCCATCAACCTATCGTGGTCCATCATCGGAAAGATGTTAGCGATCTCGTGGAACTCTAAATCTTTTAGTGCGTTTGTCTTTGTGCTGTTTTGGTTATTCATGCCTATGTTCTCCATTTCCATTTGATAAAAACTATGAGCAATCGAAATAAAGGACTACTCAAGTTCAATTGGCCTTGGGAACACTTCGCTGAACGCCTCGCACCAATCAGAAGAAACATACGTAGAGTCTTCATCCCAGTAGTCGCTCAACTTGTAGCCTTCGTCACATTCCTCGTTGTGTGTCGCTATGTAATCACAAGCCTCGTCATAGAGAATGCTTAATGAAAGATAGTTATACGTTTCGATCAGTGTTCTTTTACGATCTTTAGATTCATCCACCGTAGCTACATGCAGCAGCCCGGAATGAATGATGTAGTCATACGGGTATCCGCCATAGTCTTTCAAATGACCTTGCGTCAAATACTTGATAACACGTTCTTCTTTCCAGCTTGGGTTTTGTGTTTTGTTAGTCATTTAATGTCCCTCCTTTTTGGTGTGCACTACCGCCTAACCTTCTTTGCCATCGGAACGAGGATCGTCTTGTTTTTTAACTCCCATTCGCCTTCTTGGAATATGCGGACATCGCCTTGAAAAAACATCGATTCCACGTCTTTGCCTTTGATAGTAAAACAGACTTTTGAAGAACTCTTCCCGCTTTTGCTCAACTGATTTCCTTGGTTGCCTAAGTTGCTTTGCTTCATTAGTCCAACCATCCCGGATTCCTCGTCGACTCCAGGAAGGAATTTATCGCCAACTTTCCATCCCACCTCATCAAGCGTTTTATTGCTCAACATAAACTTAATCTGTCCGCTCTTTCTTTCTTTGTTTATCCTCACCTCGTATTCGACTCTTTTCGTCGCCTTCGTCTTAATGTCAATCAACTTGAATGCCATAGCTCTCCCTCAATGCTTTCAGAAACCTACTCCGCCACCCGATACACATTTGCCGCAACGCCAGTCACCTTGCATTGCCGCTTGCCGGCGATTTCGATTTCGCCGCTCTTCACCAGTTCAGCCGCTCGCTTGCGGATCGATTCGCGTAGCGTATGGTCGCCCGTCGCATGCCAGGCCGCTTCGTTGGCCGTCGACTGGCCAAGCTTGACCAGCGACTGAAGGAACATCCGCCGCAGCCGCGTTAGCGAGGGCTTGATATGCTCCGCCGCTAGCTGACTGGTATCCGGGTCGCTGCTGCGAGCCGAGGCCCAGGCAAACAAGTCTTGGCTACTCATCGCTTCCCCCGATCAGCCCAGCAATATCGATCGGGTCGGCCTTGATCGGTTGCGATACGGCAAACTGCTCGTCGTCTCGCTCGAAGGCTTGCACAATCTCAGCCGAGAGCGGTATCCACTTCGAGGCTCGGCGGAACACGGTTTTTTTTGACATTTCTGCGAAGTCCGTAACCCACGGCCCGGAGTTGCCAGCCCGCGACCTTTTGCGGATAGCCTCGATTTCATCGCGGCTCATCAGCTCGCATTTGATGGCACCGTTTACAAGTTTGATGTAGGCATAAGCCCCGACGATCTCACCGGCGGAAGTCGGCTTGCCTTCGTTGCGGAATGCCCACGGCGTATGCTGTTTCACCTCGCCAAGGCTGAACTCGAACAGGTCGCCCTCGCGGATAACGTCGCAGTGAATCGAAAGGATCTTTTCCGATCGATAGGCCAGAGCGACGATGCCCTTGTAGTCCAGGACCAGCGTACACTCTTTGCCATACGGGATCAGGTGAGCATGCCGACCGTCTGGCTCTAAGCCCCAGGCCGATAAGTCGAGGAGGCACCGAAAGAAACTTTCAGGCGTACACTCCGCAAGCTTCGGAACTCTGGCAAGGCATGTCGTCGCGATCCTCGCCATTCGTTCCGCCGTCATGTGCTGCGGCAACGCTCGGCCAATCTGCTCAAGCATCGACGGTGCGGCCAAGTACTCGCGAATGGAATGTTTCTTGGGTTGTTCGGTTGTAATTGCGTTCATTAAACAAGCTCCTCGCTTTCGATAGACTCGGACAAATCAAACAGACCAGCCTGCTCTGGCTCAGACTCCAAAGCCTTTTTGACATTTCGAACTGCCTGCTTGTAGTAGCTTGACTTAAGCTCAACTCCAATGGCGTTTCGCCCGTTCAGCAACGCTCCATATACTTCGCTGCCGACGCCCATGAACGGGGTAAAGACAACTTCACCAGGGTTTGACCGAAGCACGACAACTCGTTCTATGACATCCAATTGCAGCGGATGCACGTGCTTTTCATCATCAGGCTCGCGAGATTCCTTGTATGGCAAAACCCTGTCGATTCGAACATCGTCCCAGAATGCCGATGCATACTGCCGCCAGATCCAATGGCTATACCGATTCTCAGTTTGCTTCCCTCGGTGCCCTCGGTATTTCATCAACTCATCGGGAACATTTCTGGAACCTGCGTACCAGTGAAGTCCAGTTGGGTGAGCAATCGGAACTGGGTTAGTTCCCTTTTTGCGAAAGAGAAGCAGATAATCGGCAGAAGCCACATCGCATAAAATCGAGTCGTCTACGATTTGCTTATGGGCAAGACCTTTTGCCATTGTCCTAAGACGCACTCCCAGCGGCTCCTTCCATACGCAGTGTCTTGCAATGTGTCTAAATCCAAACCGTTCATGAAGCCGAATAATGTCGCCAGGGAAATCCACAAGACGCCGAGCAAACCCTTCGCCCTCTGGAACGTCCATGCAATGAACCGCAGTAACGCGACCAGGAATGGTTGTCCGTGCAATTTCTTTTACGAGAAACTCGTAGTGGTCGAAAAACTCTTGGTAGCTGCGGCAGTTGCTCATATCTCGCTCGCTGCTGCTGTAGTTGTATAAGCCGCAAAAAGGAGGGCTATATACAGAGAGATGGATCGAATCATCTGGCAGCTCGCGAATGACATCGCAGCAGTCGCCGTTGTAGATCGCATATCGATCGGTGATTTGTTGATCAAGCACTTTGGCCACAGTATTCCCCACTAAAAAAAGAAGGCTTCATAACGTTCATTCCGAAAGTGATTTCCTTGGATATTGCCAGCTCGTTGTTCATCTCGGCGACGAGACTTTCAAACATCAGCTCGCATGCTTTAGCTTTACGCTTAAGATTTTCAAAAACGTCGGCTTCTCCCTCTGTCGTTACCGTGTCGACAAGTACAGATCGCTTCTGTCCAAATCGCCAAAATCTCCTGACGCATTGGTAGTACTGCTCGAATGAGTGCGAAGGGAAGTACGTCATGTGGTTGCAATGCTGCCAGTTCATTCCAAATGCCGCGATCTTGGGCTTGGTTATTAGTCGCTTTACCTGTCCACTGCTAAAGGCGATAAACTTTTCTTCTTTCTCGTCATCGCTGTCATTGCCGCTTACCTGGACAGAATCGGCGATCATCTTTTCCAGCAGATCACCTTCTTGGTTTAGATGGCACCAAGAAACAGAGTAGTCCTTGCCTTCGACAAGCTCGGCGGCTTTTTCGCATCGCTCAACAATCGTCTGCTTCTTTTCCTTGCGTTGCTCTGCTAGTCCTTTCGCCGGTATCACAAACAGCATCCCAGGTGCTGGCTTGCTCGCTTCAATCAAGATCTTTTCCTCGACCAATCCAGGAAGAACAAAATTCCTATCGTCAAATCCAAGGTCGCTTGGCCGTCTTAATGCTCTTGCCCACGAGCACATCCATCTCCAAAATGGCTGCTCTGCATGCGACTTAAACCGCCACAGTCCATCGAAAGCACGACCAGTTGCAAACGCTCTTGAATTCGGATGCAAGCTGCCTTCTTTGTTAGTAAAAAACATGCCCAGCATGTCCATGTACCCAAGCTCTCCAAGAGCCTCGCTGCTTGTACCCAACTCGACGTAGTCATTCGGAGCCGCTGTTGCTGTGCACAGAAGACGATACTTCATCATTCGCATGAACTCGGTGATTGCAGCTTTCGTCGCACCTTCAAAGTTTTTTAGGATTGAAGACTCGTCGCAAACCATTCCAGAAAATGCAGACTTGTCAAAGTGGTGCAATCGCTCGTAATTTGTGATAAAGACCTTTGCCCCATTCGCCTTGCCATCGCTTGACCGGCTTGCATCAATTCCAAATTTCTCTGCCTCTTCTGCGGTCTGATAACCGACAGCTAGCGGCGTTACGATCAAGACTGGCTTATTTGTTTTGCGAACTACATTGTCGGCCCAGACGAGTTGCATAAGCGTCTTGCCCATTCCGCAGTCGGCAAAAATTGCTGCCCTTCCTTTTTTAATTGCCCAAGATGTCAACGATTGCTGGAAGTCAAACAAACAGTCAGGAAGATAAATCGGCTCAAAGCCGTGGAATCCGCTTATGTGACGCTTGTTGTCTATAAAATCTTCGTACTCCATGATCGCTCCCTCGCTAGTTAAAGTAGTATTTCGGCAGGCTAAGCACGTTCACGCCTTTGGCGTGGTCGCTCGTCCAATCGTTGTGCTCGGTGCGTGTCCGAAGCTCCTCGATCAGTTGGCAGACTTCGGCCAAGCCGGTATCGACTGCGACTGCATCCAGCTCGTAACAGGCCGCGATATACGGCTCGCTGGTGGACACGCAAGCAAAGACAAACCGAGGGCGAACGCCGTACAGAAGCTCGACAGCCTGGCTATACATCGCCGCCTGGCGGTGGTAGCCGTAGTTAGCGACAGATGAAGCAAACGCTCTCGGCGAAACGTCGCTGGTGGTCTTAACGTCGAGGATCAGCGTCCGCGAATGATGCACCAAGTCCAGCTTGCTTTTGCATGGTGTATCAAACAGGTCGAAGGTTAGCTCAAGCTCGACATCACACTGAGAGCGGAAGACCTGCTTGCACTCGCCATGATTCGTGACAGCCTCGGCCATTTTCATAGCTTGTTCCCACGACTCGTAGTCGATCAGCTCCTTACCTTGATGCTCGCAAACAATCCTTTCGTATATCGCTTTACCTTCCTTGGTCCGACGGTCGACCTTTGGGACGCAAGCGTACTTGTTTGGCACCGTCTCAGGCTCAAGAATCAAAGCGTGAACAAGGCTGCCTAGCTTCATCTGCGGCGTCGGCTGCCGCTCATCCAGGCCGAGGATATACCGGCGATGGTATAGCTCAGGCGATTCCTTCAGCAGGCTCAACATTGAGTTGCTAACTCTGGAATGGTCGCTGTAGTAGTTCATGCTGCCACCCCGATCAGGAAGCCAATCAGGCCAGCGGTGAGGCTAACCATCAGATACGCAGACACAACATCGCTGCGTGTCGGTGGCGGTGCGACCTTTAGCAACTCCTCGCAACTTTCGTAGCAATCAGTCCAACCGTCTCGCCAGCCTTCTTGGTAGTCTTGATTTCGCGTCATCGATCTTTTATTTGTCAATGCGACCATTTCTTATCCTCCCCATCGATTCCTGAACTTGTTTCAAAACCTCGTTTGGTACTCGGCCATGCGTTCGCTTTAGCTCGAGATACGCTCGCCTCTCGGCCTCTTCCTTTGGCAGCTTGCCATCATGTTGTTGGATCGCCGCCCGTTCGTTCCAAAGTTCCGTTAGGTCCTCGTCCGTCATCCTCTTCGGCCAACTCCTCTCGAAGAATCTTCACCGCTGGCGGTGCTGTGATGCCGAGCTGCACTCGGCCACCGCGAATCGAAACGACTCGCAGCCGGATCCCGCCGTCGATCAAAATCACTTCATCTTCCTTGCGACTTAGCACTAACATCATCGATCTCCTTATCTGGTTAATCTGCTAGAAACTTCCTGTTAGAAACTGTGATTTTCGTCGTCTTGATTTCCTCGACGGGCTTAGCCTTGGTCGTGTCCCACTCCTTCGAGTCATCTGGATGGAAAAGCTCGTAGCCTTGCTCGACCCGCTGCCGAAGGACTTCGATCTTTGCTTCGCTGCCGATTGGGTGTTGCGTTGGCGTGCCAAGTCCGCGAGGAACGAAGTCCTCGTCGTGTCCCTTTAGAAGGATGTCTCTTGCCACCGATGGATAGAGCCTCTCGGGCTTAAACGTCGGGTCGCCCTGTGCATGCAGCCAGCTGTCGTATGCTGCCGATGCAACCCAGACGTAGTTAAGCTTCTTTCGACCCTCGACGCGAAGCCAGCGTTTCTGCCGGCATTGCGTGATATAGCTGATCGCTTGCCGAGCGTCGCAATCCATGAACTTCTGAACGTCCTTGACCGTGATTCCGGCATTGCCTCGCATCTTCGCGAGTACCATGATCTTTGGATACTTGCCGATCTTTTGCATTCCGTTGACGCTGATCATCATGTTCGCCTGACTCAGACCTTACCCCGAATCACGCGAATCGGGTACGCAAGCCATCGCCGAAAAGAGTCTGTTCCGTAATGCAGACGCCCCTTGCGGAACCACTGGAACTGCCAACGCCCACGCCACTTTTTAATCTTTGGAAACATCTATGACCCTCCTGAGAATCAGTAAACCCTTTGAGTGTTCTTCGCACCTTGCCGTTGGTTCGTCTTCCCATCCCGGTTCGGCTGTCCCTGGGATCGGTTCGCAATCGTAGACGGCTTGCCTGTCGCATCCGTTACGCTCACACATCATTGGTAATGGTTCTTGCATTGCGTCACTAAAGCAGGCGAACAAAGGATTCAACCCAAGCCGCCGAATATCGTTTTCTTTGATGGAAGCCCAACCACGGCGGCTGGGTTAATCCAATCGTTCCACGGACCTACCGACGCCTATCGTGAACGTCAACAATCCAAAAATCCTCGTTCGGCTTGAGCCGCTTCTGAAACTCGTCCAGCGTCAAATGCGACTGCTCGCCGCCATGCTGCCGAATCTCTTGCAGCATCCAACGCTCCGCGTCGTCTACGCTGCTAAACAGGTGAACGCCATCCGTGAAACCTACGGTTTCCACGTAGACGACCACGGCGACCGTGCCCGTTGGGCACATCGCTTTGCACAACGCATCAATGCGTCGTCGGTCCTGGTCTGACAATTCAATCGTAAACGTGTTACTTGCCATCTTTGTCCTTTCCAAAAAACTTTCGCATTTGAGGATCTTCTTCCATGAAAACCTGGAAGCACTCTTCAAGAGACTCGCATTTAGCGTATGGGTCGTTTTCGTGCTGCTGTTTGATTTCATACTTAATCGAGTTGCACGCGATCTGATACCAGAACGCTTTGCGTTCGTATGACTTCGCGGCCCCTTCGTGGCCTTCTTCATCGAAAAACTTTTGCATCCTTACGTTGTAATCTCGCTCTGCTTCCATCTGCTTGAGCGATGTTTCCAAATCTTTAACGCTCTGCATCATTCTTCCCAAACGTCTTTGCCGGTTTGTTTCTGAAACTCACGATCCACTTTTGCGACTGGCCGAGACTTCGACCGTCGCGTGTAATACTTCTCGCTTCGCAACTCTTCCCAATGCTTTTGGTCTGTCACCGACCACACCGAAAACGGCGGCGGTGTTTGACCTCGCATGATCGGAAACGGCGTGCCTTCCCAATGTCCAACCAACACCCAGAAGACGACAGGCCGTGGAACAATGGGTTGTACCGAAGTCGCGGCCAACGTTTTTTCATTTTGCATAGTCTTTTCTCCGCGACTCGGTAAACCCAAGCGATCACTCCTAATTTCCAAACGGGCTTTGGCACCGTGCCGCCGCCCGCCGCAACGAGCCAGAAAAGCTTGAAAACACTCTCGCTGCGTTTATGAAGTCGCCCAGGAATCGAACCTGGCTCCCAACTGCTGGTGTAAACCGTGGCGGATCGACCTCGCCTGCGTTGGGTCCGATGTTCCGGCGAGGCACCAGCCCCGCGACCTCAGTCTCAAAACCACGCCCGAACCCAATCCCTCGGACTCATCATGTGAACGGGCGGAAACTCCTACTTGGCCATACTGGCCAGAAGAACAAACTCGATAATGCCAATCGGAAAGAGTGCGAACAAAAACGCCAAATCGATAACGTCCATTCGTCTAGTCCTTGTGGTGTGCAGAGTGCGACCACTGAGCAAGAATGCTCAAGAGTCGTTCTTTAGTGATCGCAACCAGTCGCCTTCGACAGCTTCTTGATTGCGGTGGTAAATGTATCGGCTACCTAGAACAATATCAAGAGGTTATTTTGAATTTTTCTTTCCTGGGTTTCCTCGAGGACGTCGCTCCCTCAAATAACGATCGCACTCTGCCTTTGAAAAAAGCATATAAAGTCCAATCCTTTTTGATGGTTTCATCAGCCCTCGTTTGACATACTGTTGTACTGTATTTTCAGACAGCCCCATGTATTTTGCAGCCTCGCGGGATGTGTAAAACACGTCGTGCTTTCCTTGAATTGTCATTTTCATGGTTCCTATTGTAGCTGCGTGACGTACAATACAAAACAAAGAAAAGCCGTCACGGGTCGAAGATGACCGAAGAACGACGGCCAAACAACGATGTCATCTTTTGTGTAACCTCTAGCCGGGTTTTCGAGCTGCACTATCTCGACCCAGCCATCCCGCCGACCCAGTCGTATTCCGGATGGTATGCCAACTGAGGCAAATTGTCACGGTAAATAAATTCCCGAAAATTCCGTTCTCGTGTCGGTTTTTGTGTCTTTACTTGTGCTCGTTTTTCGATATAAATATAGGACACAAGCGACGGACAGGCCGCCGCGGGAAACGAAAAACGGGAGTCGGCTAACTTTACCCGCCCGCCGCCGGGATGGGCTCCGGCTTTTCAAAGGTTAATTTATGAACAACTCAAGCTTTGAAGTGTCAATAAAGTTTGAAATCAATGAACACAAAGTATCGATGTCGTCCGGTTTGGATTATGAAAAATCAAGTGGATCTTCACACCGAGGTTTTGTTTTTGGCAATTGCGTCGTTGAAGTTCTCGAATCATTAAAGCCGCATTTTGAAGGCGATGAGTGGAAAAGTTTTTTGCTTAGTTTGTCGCAATTGAAAGAGAGCGAGAATCACTAAGTATGGCTTATCAACACGCCAGCCGCCGGGATTGGCTCCGGCTTTTTAATGGGGACAAATCATGAGCTATAGCAAAGCTTGCGAAATACTAGGATTCACCACGCCCAAAAGCTTGGAGCAAAACGCAGCCTTGGCAAAAAGTCGGCTACAAACGATGGCTGTCGGCTGCCCGCTTCGCTACGGCGTTGCCTGCTTGGTTTTGATTCGTGCTGCGGAGCAAACCAAATCATGAAATTAACCGAACTTATCCGCGATCTCGAAGCCTATCTCGAGCTGGGCGACGATACCGAAGTCGAGCTGCTCGCCGAGATTTCGACCGGCAAACCAACACAGATTATCGGATTAGTTTGCCCGCAAAAGCTTGGGCAGTCCAAAGGCGATGAGCCAGCAACCGTATATATTGTCGAAGGAGCAACAGAATGAGCGACCGCATCGAACGCATTGCCAGCCGGATCAAGACACTTGGCCAAGCCGCTAGGCTGTGGGATTGGATCGACCACCAGGACGAGCCAGAGCAACTCTGGGCCGCGATGGCCAAGGCGGCTCCCTGGTGTTTTGCTGACCCGACCAAGCCAAACAGCCTACGAACAATTCGAGGTATCTAATGCCACGACCACCGCACCCAACCCGGCCATTTGAGCCGTTGCCGACTCGAAACATCGGACGCATTTCGAACGAGGACTGGGAAGCCTACAAGGCGGCCGCCTACGCCTCAGGAAAAACGCTCAGCGAGTGGATCAGGGAAACGCTAACGCGAGCGGCTAAACGGCAGGCAAAGGCTTCAGAACAGGAATAGCCGGCTGGTATAGGTCGCACCGACCGGGCTGGCAGACGACGATTTCGCGAAATGGCACTTCGTCTGAGCTAAGCTTGCTTCCGTCCAGCAGGTTGATGCCAAAATACTTGGCCGGCTGGTAGGCAGTACAAAATGCCGGCTCTGTGGCTGCGGTTGGCCGAATTAGCCGCGTGCATCGATACACTTCTCGCTCCCCGTTGCAGCCACAGTCTAGCCTTCCAACCTTCTGGCCTCGGTGGACGCACGGTATCGGGGCTGAGTGCACTATCGACTTACGGGTTGTCTTTACCGTCGCTGTTGGTAGCCGTTTCTCTACGTATGGAACTGGCGATGGCAAACCTTGGCCGCAGCATTTAGTCCGACCGAAGTTGCCTGTTCGGCTTAGATAGGTTCGCTGGCAGGTCGGGCAGATTGCTTGGAACATTTTACACCAGCGGCAAAAGCTCGATGGTTACGGTGGTCGCTTTGCAAATGTCAAAATAGCCAGTGGTTTGGGCGTTAGCGTAGGTTGTGAGTTCGCTGAGTTTGAATGAGTCAGCTTGTCTATCAATGTTCGGCTTGCAGGTCGTCGCCCCGGCTTCCTGGCAGCCGTCCCAATTACAGCCGAAAGTGCCGTCGCTCAGCGTAGTGTCGCCAGTCGGTTGTAGGATCTTGATTCGCCGCGAATCTTGGTCGCACATATCTGGATTGTAGTTCGTCGAGTAGTCGCACTTATAAACGTTGCAACCAGGTTGTCCGTGCCCGATGCTGTCGGCAAGCCCAAGCCTCGTTATCGACTCATCTTTTAAGTAAAACTCGAAGAAGCCAGATGCGTACTCAACGTCGTCAGCCGGCGACTCAAACGTTAGCTCAACCGGATCATACTGAATCTCGCACCAATCTACCTCGACCGTCTTTGACTGGACGGTTGTCTCATCGTCGACTGGTTTTGTTGTGCAAATCCCTTCGACAAACGGGTAGGCATACTTAACATCGGTGCAACCAGTCGCGTCGTTTTCCATACTAGGGCAAGGGTCGGTATCAACGTCGCCATTCACAATTACCGATGAAATTCCACAAACATCGTCAAGCTCGAGCATTGCTCGGGTGATTCGTGGCTCCCCGTCGTTGTAGGTGCACGAGTCAACTTGCGTCCAAGTGTAAGTAGTTTCGGCTACGATGTTGACCGTCCAGGCTCCTTCGTGGATCTCAAACGGGCAGCACTCAAACGCATCGCAAACATACTCAGAAAATTCTTCCAGTTCCCAGTCGATGTTGCAAATCTCAAGCGTATAGAAAAGCACCTTGCGATTGATAATATCGACGGTGACATCCGTTGCGGTGATTGTGATTTCGGCATAGACGACGGTGATCGGCGTATATCGCTGGATCAGCTTTACGCCAGTAGTCCAAATGGCTGTAGATGTGGTCGTGCTTGCCGGCGGTTCGCACTGCCCAGGGCAATCGCCAGTCTGTCCGTTCTCGTCGGCGTAGGCACAGTCTGGCTCGACGCCGCCTAGCAAATCCGGCCCAGGTGCCTCACAGTCCCAGCACGTGCAATAGAGAACCTTGCAAGTCGAGGTAGCTCCGTCGCAATCAAGAGCGTTAACAGTCTGCCACCATTCAATCGTCTCCGACTGAGTTACCGGAGTACCAACAGAAACAGCCACCGGGAAACGAATTGTCCTTGAACAGTTTTGACCCTGAAAGGATCTTGTGTCGGGAAGCTTGACGATCTCATCGCCGGCCGTCAAAGCTGGGTCGGGATCGACGATAACCGTGAACTGATTTCCTGGATTATTGACGGTCGCAATTGTGTAGGTGACGCTATTGATCTGAACTTGCTGGCCAGCGGTGAACGTTGTCACTCCGTCGTGAGTGATGGTCAGCGTGTCTGTCCCGCCGTTGTATGATGTTGACACGACCTCGGGCCGAATCAACAAATCGTCATAGGTGCAATTTCCGCAGTCGGTGTTGACAGTGTACCGATAGCCTCTGATCGGCAAACTGCATGAAACGCACCCGCAGCAGTCGCAGCCAGGATTGTGCTTCTTCAATCCCATCAGGCACCGCAGTCTTCAAGAATGATGACCCACTTTCCGCTGCCGTACTCGCGAGCCACAAAGATATACTTGCCAGTATCGACCGATGATGACGCCACGTTGTAAACGTCGATTTCAGCGGCGTCCGCAAAGTCTTCTATCTCTTCAGCTACTCCAGGCTCGCCGGGAATATATTTGAGGGTAGCCTTGCCTTTTCCGGCTGTCGTAGTGCTTCGAGCGGTGATCGTCTCAGTTACATAGGCGATGTGGAGACGCGGAGCGGAAGGGTTGAATTTTCCTCGCATCTGCCCTTCAAGTACGAAGCCGCTTCGGCGTAGATATTTGACAACATCTAGCACCATCTTCGCAGTTGCCGGATCATACGCTCCGATCGAAACGTCTTCCATTAGTCCTCAAACGCCTTCACAATGCACTTACAGCTTGCGGTATTTGCTTTCATGTAAAGCGTTACGCTCGGCTCAAGGCGAAACAAAGCGAACTCGTTCGCTTCAAGCCGGCCACCGTAAACGCCTGTTGAGAAACCCCATTGCACATAATTTGTAGAGTCGATGTTTTTTAGGTAGCACCATCCTTCAGTACTCAACTCTGGAAACGTGAAAGACTCTTCCGACGTTCCGATAGTCACATAGCCAGGAGTCGGGCCGCCAGACGCGGCTTGCGTGAATTGAAGAGTACCAGTTGAGATGCTTTCGTTTAGGTTTCCGTTTGTTACTCGCAAAGATGCCGAGACTGTGATTTCGTTTGCCATGTTAAAGGAGTCCTAAGGCGTTGTAGGGAAGGCTGCCGTATCGTTGAACTTCAAGCCAGAAGGCGTTTTCTTTTTCAGTTTCTTCAGTGCCGTCTTGTTTTAGCAATACTGGACGCGTCATCGGCTCGCCAGCTTCATCGAGGGCACGTATTTTTTTGTTATCTTTTTTGATGTAATAGCCCTCGTGGCGAACTCTGGCATACCACGCTTTTGCGGGAGTTGTTCGGTAGGGATAGCGAAATTGAATTGATGCCGAGACATCCCATATTCCGCCGTTCTGCGAAGTCGCACTGTATGCGATGAGCCGTCCTGTTCCTGGTGGGTAGCCAAGAAACGTATCTGAGTTCGTCGAATGCCGATAAGCGTGAACAGCCGACGGTGAAAATGCTAGAAACTTGCGTTGAATTGTGACGACCTGATCGGCAATGTTCATTGTCACGCCTTCTATTGCTTCATTGAGCACGGTGACAATTGGATTCCCGTTCCAGTCCTCATCGATTGCTTGCTCGCTTTCAGCATCGCTCCAGGTGATATTTACCCCGCCGAAGTCGTTGTTTTCACCGCTGCCGCCTTGTCCGGTGTAGTTGATTGTCATCAAGTACATAATCGGCGAAACACGTTCCACGCTAGCCGATGCCGCATAAATATACGGAAAGTCGTCGCTGTATTGCGATCCCATTGCAGGTAGCCCAGGAGCGGCGTACACCTCATACAACGAGGTCTCTGGAACTGCCTCGACGACAATCTGATAGCCGACCTCAACGCTGACTTCGTCGGCACTTACAGAAGAAGAGAATCGCGACCACATTTTGTGAACGTCTAAAACAGCCATTTTATTTTATGATCTTAACTCCAAACTTCTTCTCTTCTTCTTTCGTTTGCTTGTGCAATTCCTCAAGCTGTTTCTTTTCAAGTTCTAGCTGTTGTTTTGTAGCTGTCCGATATGTTTTGGTGTATTCATTGAAGACGATTACCAAGTCTTCGACTGGCTGCCTTACTCTGCCTCTTGTTAGAAGTCGAGACTCAACAGCCTGAAGGTCAGGAGTTGCATTCGCAATGATTGCTCCACGACGATTCTCTAAAGCATCAAACATCGCGTTTACTTGGCTGCGTTGCGTTTCATTAACTGCAAACTTCAACGCGTCCTCTCTTTCTTTTTTAAGAGGATCAACGCCTCCTGGTTTTAATTGAGCTGCTATTCCGCCGACAATGTCCTGGATGATCAAGTCGTTAATTTTAGATCTTATGTTTTGATCGTTTCCCGCGGCCCTTAGCATATCTTCGTATTCTGCAGCTTTAGGGCTGGTTGCAGATGACCTTATGCTCTGATTCAACTTTTCGAGGATTCCAGGGATCTTGTTCCACTCTGGAACATCTATTGCAGCTTTTGCTCCAGCGGATCCAGAAAAGCCAGGATCAAACTTTCTTCCGGCGGCATCTATTTCTGAAGGCGATGGCAGCCGCATGCCAGGAACCATTCCTATTCTTTCAAGAAACCTTAAAACGGAATCTTCAGCAGAACTTAGCCTTTCTCCAAGCGTCATCCAGTCACGCTTCATAAACCCGCTAAACCAGGAAAACGCGACAGCAACTTCATTAATTCCGTCGATTAAAGGCTGAAAGTCTATCCGTTGCATTTCAGATAGTGTTTCTTCTAGCCAATTCGCAAAAGCCTCTATCTGCGGTGCCAGTTCTCCGATAACCGCTGTTTGCATTCCGTCAAACGCAACGCCCATCCTTGCGATTGCGTCATTCATCGCACCGATAGCCTGTACGGTTTGTTCTGTTGCTCCTCCATGAAGCAACTTGAAAGCCTCCATCGATTCCGCAAATTGTTGACCAATCATTGCCGGAGATAGTTCGCCGCTGCTCTTTCCAAGAACCTGAGAGGCAAGAAGCGATCTCTGGTTCATGTTTGGAATGTTAGATAGGGCATTACGCAATTCTAAAAACTGGGCGATTGGAGATTTTGACGACATGCCAGCGGCGTCCAGCCCTAACAGCGAAAACGCACCTTGTCCCTGAAAGTTTTTGCCACTGGCAATTTCAGCAACGGTAACGCGAAGTTTCCGAAGAGAAGCAATTGCCGTTTCAAAGCTTACGTTAGCTGCCTCTTCCATGGCAAATGTGAAAGCCTGGACGTCGGCTACCGTTTCGCCAAGTCCAGCAGCTACGTCTGCTATTTGATCGATTTTAGAAGCTTCTTCAATAAACGGGCTGACAAATCTTGTAGCTGTACTTACGGCACGGCTAAAAAGATCAAGGCCGTCGCGAACGCCAGAAATCGCCAGCGACCATTTTTGAAGACCACTGTTTGTAGCCATTCCGCTAACTTTGGACGCAACGGAATTAATTACGCTGCTCGCGTTGTCGATTGCGTTTATGGCTATAACAACGTCAGACATCGCTAATCCTTTGTGATCTCGTCATTAATGATCGACTGCTCGCAGTTCAGCATAGACCACAAAGAGACAAACCAAGCAGACTGATCTAGCAGCCCGCCGGCAACTGGCAAGAATCCTTTTTCAGCATGGCTTGCCATGTTTACCGCTCTTGCTAGATAAGGATCGACAAACTTTTTTCCGCATGTTGTCAATTGAAAATAACCGTCAATGCAGTGCTGACAGCCAATCCCATCGCACATAGGACATTCAATATCCGCCGGCGTGTTCGGTCCGATTCCGCTTTGGCACTCGTCATAGTTGCATCTTTTGCAAGTCAGCCCGTTTCGGATGAAGGCGGCGACTCTAACTTTTTTCGCTCTTCTGGCGTTAAGCTAGCCTCCAGTGTTGCGTCTCCAATAAGCTCCCAGCACTCACGTCGAGTTAAAAGATTTTCCGCTTCGTCAAGTGTAAAGGATAGCCCGCCCATGTTTTCCCAGCCGGCCAAAACAATTTCCAACGCGTCACGAATTAAATTAGCTTTTTCCGCGTTGCTACTTTGCTTTTGAAAGTCGCTTGCAATATCGCGAAGCTTGTCATCTTCTCGCCCGCTCAGAATTCGAAGCTTGAAGGTTGGCGGCGGTTGCTTGTCTCGGTCAGTTTTCAAGACGTAGCTATAAGTTCCGCCGCTTTCTAATTTTCTTGGCATACGTTAGCTGTTATCCGTAAAGGTGATGGAAAACTCTCGGTCGTCTGTTTGTGCGTTGCGGTTGCACTGCCACTCAAGCTCGTCAGTTACTAGGCGGTTTCGGTCGCCTTCTTGAATGTTAATGATCTGGGCTTTAGGTGCCGCGAAGACAAACGACCCGTTTCCAGTAGCACTGGCTAGCCCGATCGATAGCGATGCCTCTAGCCTGGCAAGCCAGTTGGTGTAGCTTGGCCGCGTGGCAACTAGCTTTGCCTCTGGGTTGGCGGTAACCATCGGCTTGCGGTTGGTGATGAGTGCCGAGTGAAAGCCGCTGGCATCCGTGGCACATTCACGCATCATAATTTCGTTGCCGAGGTCGATGGTTGCCGTCTCATAGCAAAGAGCGATCGAGTTGAAGCTAGCCTGTACGCCAGCCGCCCGCAGTGGCATTTCAGCAGTCGGCGTTTCGAATCCAGGATAGGTCGGGTCGATGATTGCCGAGTCTGTAGGCGTCACCCAAATCCCGGTAAACGTCCACTCGATGGTAGCTCGCTTGCCAGTTGCCAAGTTGATCTTGAACGTGCCAGCAGCTCCGCGAATCGACTTAAACATACCGTCCTGATAGCAGCCAATCGTCAGCGTCTTAACGTCGCTGCCAGGTGCTGCCGTCTTTGGGTACCATACGCCAGTATCCTTGACCAATCCGCAAGCTGGGAAAAACGTCGTCACCCATGATGGATCGCCGGTGCCGTCCCAGCTTATGTCTGTCTTGAAGCTAGCAGTACCCTTGTACCCTCCAGGCACGCTTGCCAGATAGCCAAACGAGCCTTGCCCTTCTCGCTCCTCGAAGTCAATCTCGGGCTGGATCATGACATCGTAGGCATTGAATGCAGCCTCGCTAGCAGTCAGGGACTCAGCCGTCCCGACAGTCGCTTCGACTTTGGCGGCAAGCACTCTTTTTCGTTTTAGCAGCGTCATGATTTTCCCTTATATCTTGCCTTCCAATTCAAGTTCAATTTTGCGAATGCGACGATCAATTTCGTATGCGAACCGTTTTTTCGTTTCTTTAACAGTCGGTGCCAGGTGATTGTTTTTAGTAAATGCTCCGTACGCAGAAGGCCCTCGCAAGAGAATAATTGGCAGCCTTTTTTTGCCGAGTCTCTTAAAGGCGTGCCCCTTGAATCTTACTAAGGACACTCCAGGTTTTGGCCCCATAAACGCATGAGGAATCAAGATTGATTTTCCGGATTTTCTTACCTTGACTTTGACGCCACCATCTTTTTGCTCTGGCTTAAAATGCTTGATGCTATACCTGAAACCTTTTTTCAAAATGACTTCAGTTTGTGGCATTGCTGCCGTTGCCCGCTTTCCAATAATTCCTTTTTTTATTTCACGCTGAGTTAAATTCACCTCAATTGCAATTAGCTTAGCAATCTTGGACTTTGTCATTTTGGCCGTTTCATTGACGGCAACTGCTAGCTCTCTCTTTATTTTCTTTGCGTTGTTTTCTAGCAACGAAGAAAGCTTGCGGATCTTTTCTTTGTCAACCGAAATATTGATCATAGTCTCGTCGCGTAGGGATCTAGTTCAGAGACTCGGTATAGCACAGTTAGCGGCAGGTTTACGCCATCAATCCCGCCGTCGGCGTTGATAAGCTCTTTCGCCTTCCATGCCGCATCGATCGCGTTGCCATCAAAGGTATGCCAGGTAGCCGCTGGGATGCAGACCGCCTTTTGAACGTCGGCCGCAAACTGCGAAACCTCTTGATCAATCGCGGTGCTGCTGTTTTCGTCGGTAAGCAAATGGCAATGAATGTTGAACGTCAGCTCACGGGCAAGCCCGACTGGGTTGCCTGGATACATTAGTTCGTCAACTTCCACCGTCTCGCCCATCGTCAACACAATTTGCAAATGGTCTGGAGTAAAGTTGCCTAAGCGGGTCGGCCGTATAACCGATCGAACTTTGGTTTGATAGCTCGTGCTGCTAAGCATCAGTCGAAGCCGGCGATGTAGCTCGCGAGCGATTCGCTCTTCGACTGTATACGTCAGCGGCATTCGAGCACCAACATTCCTTCGTCGTGGCCAAGTAGCTTGAGGATAGAACGCTTGCTGGCCTGCTGACCGACCCTTACGGCGAACTCTAAGGCGTCGCCGCCAAGGTTTAGCTCGTGGCTTGCAATCCCAGTTTCCGAGTTGTTGGCAACGTGGATTTCAAACACAGGCAGGACAGAATCGCCATCCTCTGGCAGTACTGCAAGCTGTTCGCGAAGAACAACCGCATTAATCGTCCTTGCCTCGCCGGCACGCGGGTAGTACGTAACCGGCTCGGCAAAGTCGTCGGCGTTGCAGAACACGCTATCGGCATCAGCCTGGATCGTGTCGTGCAGCGTCATAATTATCGCTTCGACTCTACGCGAACGTAGTCGATCGTCACCGCGTCAATGTTGGCACTGGAGGTCTTCTGGATCTGGAAGAACGGTTGCAGGCTTCCGGTGGCTTCGCCCATGTCAAAGGTCGTCGAAGCTGCAACGCGATCGCCGTCGATGAAGAATCGGACGTCGTTCTTGCCGGCCGAAAAGTCGATGACGAACTCCTTATAGGTCGTCGCCAAAGTCTTGCCGGTTGCCTTGTCGTCCAAGTCCAAGACGTTGTCATCGGTCTCGACAACGACAGCGGTCGTCGAGGTCGCACCGACCATCTTAAACTGAGCATTGTTGGTAGTCGAGTCAGTGTCGTCAGCACGATTCGACTGCAAACCCCAAACGATCGTGGTGCCAGAGGTACAACCAGACACTTTGACGCGAGTTTCAAAGCGTTGAATGTTGTCGATGTCGAAGCAAAGCTTGTTACCAAAGTCCAAGCAGACGTTTTGAACTTCGCCAGTCGATTCCAGCGTCAAAGCCACTTCGCCAGTTGCCGAAGGAGTCACGCTTGCGTAGGTCGGAGTTCCACTGGAGGAGGTGTCGGTCACCTTCCAGAAGCCTTCGCCAACCGTTGCGGCGTACGTTTGACCGCCGAAGAAGTCATCCTCAAAAATCGCGAAATCTCGAATACCAGCCATTTTATTTGAACCTTTGTTGTGAGTTGTTGTGTTGCCGAAAAGCCCGCCGCCCAGTTAGGCAGCGGGCAGAGAGTTAGCCGTTAGATCAGGCAGAGTTGCGGAACAGGCCACGCCAATCGATGGCCTTCACGCCGAAGGTCTGGCGAACCTTGTACTTGTAGGTGTCAGTGGCGAAGTCCCACTCGCTCTCAAGAACTGGCGATTCCTCGCCGCTCAAGAAGCAAAGTTCGACGGTGTCGATCTGGGCTGGGTCGGCGGCCAAATACCAGTTGGTGGTTGAGGCACCATCAAGCTGCGGCTCAACGATCACATTGAGCGAGCGAGCACCGCCAGGGCCGTAGATGTTGGCCGTGTTGGCGTTACCAGCAGCACTTCCGCCGGCGGCAGGGTCGGCAGTCGAAGCCATCAACTGCAAGGCTTCCGCCGAGTAGTTGGCCGGCACAATCAAGAAGCGAGGCACAATGCCGAGAATGGCATCGGAGCTGATGCCCTTTTGCAGCATCATCTTTTCGAATCCAGTCGACAGCGTTGCAACCGCCGGAGCAGCAGCACTGCCCGAGGTGTTGTCGCCGGATGCGTGCGAAGAAGAGAACAAAGAGTAACCATCGCCCATGGTTGGGTTGCTGGTCAGCACCTCGTAAACCTTCTTATTCTGCATCCGCCGAGCAGCGTTGCCGTGCATGGCTGGGATGCGGCTGATGGCGTCGAGGTCATCGTTGACGACCGTTTCCCAAGACACGGTGAACAAGGCACCGTACTTTTGAACGCTGTAAGATTCCTTCGAATCGCCGACGCTCTTCTCGGGATACTCCTTGCCTTCCGGAACCATTTCCAAGTTTGGCGATTCGCCGAACCGGATACGGTTGATGGCCTTGAAGTCCTCAACGCTCGGAGCTTGGCGAGCCCATTGCGACCAAGAGTAGATCGCTTCGTCATAAGCAGCCAGCAACGTCTTGTTGGCGGCATCGAGCAGCAGGTTGGTAAAGCTGCCGGTGGTGTGATAAGACTCGGATCGCTTGATATACCGCTCGCTGATTGAGCGGTTACCCATCGCCGCCATCGCGATTTCGCGATTGCTCATCCGCTCGACTGGGTAGCCAGCACGCGACAGAACAGCGTACGCCAAGCGGTTGAGGCTCAAGCGTGCGAAGTCGTTAGCCCCGGCAGCCGGGTTGTCAACTTTGTGCCGCTGAACTCGAGCTCCTTGATAGGAGCGAATCAGCAAGCCGTCGCGGACGGCGGCATTGAACTTGTCGTCTTCGGAAGCCGTGACCTTGATCTCGGCTCCACCGACCGTTTGGCCGATCTCTTTGGTACTCATCTTTCGAAGGATCCTTTCGCGGGCGTCTTCAACGGATAAACCGGAATCGCAAAGCTCGTCAGCGAAGGCCCGCTCAAGCTTGGCAAGTTTGCAATCCTGGATAATGGTCTTCCGCCGCTTCGCGTCCGCGGTGAGGTGTCGCTTGACTTCCTCTTCCACGTCCATCGTTTTGGCGACAGGTTCGGTGGCTTCTTCGACTGGCTTGTCTTCCATGACTTCGCGTTTCGAAGCCTCAACAGGCTCGACTGGCAGAGATGCCATTTCGTCAGATACTTCGCTCGCTTCTTCTGCGGCTTCGCTGCCCATCATTCCGGCGACCCAAGCCAGGATCTGGTTGGGATCTTCCATGCCTTCGGGTAAGCCTTTCGCCTGCAAAGCGGCGAGCACTTGTGCATCGATCATTCGAGATGATTCCTTTCTTGCCGCTTCGAGATATGAGCGACGGACGGTTGAATAGTTGTCTGCCCCGCAAGCGACTAAGCTTGCATCCAAAGGCGTCCAACTCAGAACGATGTTTGCTGGGCCTTCGATGACGTTGCCAGCAGTTGTGCGATACGTTTCGCCGCGTTGAACAAACCGCGTCTCGAGCGGTTCGGCGGTGATCGAGAAGTCTGTGAGATGCCCTTCGGAAAGCTTTGCATAAGCTTCTTGCGAGGCTGCGTCAGATGCGAAGTAGGCATCGCCGCCGAACTCATCGCCATCGACGCTGACATTGCGAAGGCTGCCGACGACGTTGCGGATGGTGCTTTGATCGTGGCTATCGACGATCGGGAGTTGCGTGCGACCTGGACGCATTCGCATCCCGTCCATCAGCAGCACTTCCTTGACAACCATTCCGCGATCGTCGTCATAACGAAGAACGGGCGTTTCGGTGGCAGTTACAACGCGAACCGATCGCCGAGTTGCGTCAGCGGTCGAGGCAACCACCGAGACTTCCCGCATGACGAGCGATGGAGTTTTGGCTGGCGGTAGCTTGCCCTTTCTCATGCGTCCACCTCGTCCAGATTGGTTTCGATGGTTCCATCGCTTGCGTCGGCGATGAGTGCGTCGATGTTGGCTTGAGATAGACCAAGCGTTGACAGCAGCACCGACGCCTTGGTCGAGGTGATCGAGCCATCAACTAAGCCAGATAGAACGTCTTCGATGGCCTTGCCGTTTCGCTTCCATTGCAGGCGAGACAGACCAGCCATTTCGCCCGTACCGACTGCGGCTGGCTGCTCGGCCGGCGGTGCCGTAGCTGCAATCTGCATCTCTTCAGGAGTCAGCAGCCCGAGTTGCTTGCGTAGCCGTTCTTCCTTGGCTCGCTGATAGAAGACAGCTCGATACGAGCGACCGCGGCTACCCAGTTCCGTCTGGTAGTCCGACATGAACGTCTTGATAGATTGCTCGGCTGAAGCTTGTTCCGATTGCGGATCGACCCATTCCCACTCGGGAGTCTGCCACTCGACCGGAGCGTACTTGCGACGATCCTCTAGCAACTCAGCGGAAGTCGGAAACTCTTCCATCCCAGAGATTGCCGCAGCATCACAGAACGCATCCCAGATGGGTTGGCACATGTGATTGAGCAGATACCGCTGCCACCGACGAAAGCGGCGACGGTCTTCTAGCTGGGAGGTTCGCGAGGAAGAGTAGTTGGTTTTGCTGTAGTCACGAGCGACGATCTCATAGCTAAGCCCAGTACCAACCGCGATGCCTCGAAGCATCAGGCTGATCCACGGTTCGCTGGCCGAGTTTGGCCGGCCTGGGTTGGCCGACTCAATTGACTCGTTCGGCCGTAGCCGCATTACCATCCCGGGCTGTAGGTACTCGTAGGCGTTGCCGTCAGTGTCGACGGTGTCTTGATCGTTTGGGGCAAGCAGGCTGCCGATTGGCGTTTCACTCTTGATGGCGACTGTGAAGCACGAGGCAACAGCCGAAGCTTGCAGCTCGTTGTCAACGTATACGCCCAGGTCTCGCAGCCAAGAGAGAACTGGAGCAAACCAGCTAATCCCGCGAGTCTGTCCGATGCGGTCTCGGCGGAAGAGGTGCAGCACCTCGCTTGCGGGAATCCGCTCGGCGGTCCGGTGGACGCTGTAAATGCCGTTGGGATGGTCTGGATAGAGCCAGTAGGCAATGGGCTTGCCGAGGTCGTCCACCTCGACGCCGCGGATGATGCGGTTGCCAGTTTCGCGGCTAACGCGAGCATGATAGGTGTCCTTGTCGCCGGCGAGCCGGTCGGCTTCGATAAGCTCAAGAGCCAATGGTACTGGCCGAAGAATCCCGCGATGGGTTTTGCTCGGCGTGCGTACCAGGCGGATAAGGACTTCGCCAGCCTCGACAATTTCACGTTGGCAAATCGACTGGATCTCATCGAACGTGTATTGCCCGTTGATGTCGCAGACTTCGCACCATTCCCGCCAGGCCTTGTCGCGAGCCTCGTTGGTGTCCTCGATGTCGTCGCCTTCGGGAGTCTCATAGGTTGACTGGGCTTTGATCCCGCAGCCAACGACGCTCGAAACGATGGTATCGACGACGCCCCAGGCATAGCTGTTGTTTCGCACCAGCTCGCGAGCCCAAGCACGCATCGAGTCGGCACCAAACGGGCCCAGCAATTCCTGGTCTGCCGATTGATTCTTCGGCTTGCGGTTGGCGGTCAGCCGGTTTGGCTCGGCTCCTTGATAGCTACGGGCAATCCGCCGAGCTTGCATCCTGCGAAGCTTGGCAGCCGGAGCAAAGACGCCGATAAAGTTGTCGAGAACTTCGCCGATGCCAATCATGCGGATGGTTTTCCCATCTTGGCAAGGCGGAAAGCACCGCTGCCGTTCTCGCGTTGAACGGCAAAGAGAAGCTGATTGCGTTGCTCGAAAAGCGTGTTTAGATCGAGCTTCGTTACGCTGCGGCTGCCAATGTTGTAAGACGAAGCACCGCCGGTAAGGAGTGCTTCGATTGCCGCGTCAATCTGTGCTAGAAGATCTGCTGCCGATGCCATGCCATCAAGATGGCAAGCACATGTCAATTACTATACAGCTATTTACAATTGCAATTGTAACGGACGAAAAAACTACGGGCCTTCTTGTGCCCAGGTGTTGCCGCAAAAGCCGCACTTGCAATATCGAACCTTGCCGTGCTTGGCGTAGACTCGGGAGTAGTTTGTTCGCGGTGGTCGATTGGCTGCACACATTGAGCAGTCCCGAGGGACGAACTCGCGAGGCTTTGGCTCGTCAATCAGACGAACGTCCGGCGTTGGCTCAAGCCGTGTCTCCATTGGGATCTGTAACCGATGTTCTCGCTTCCTCTTTGCCATTGTTTTCACCATCTTCGCTTGGGAATCCACCCTCCTGGACGAGAACGAAACTTGCCGTGCTGCCTTTGCTGCACTGGCTTAGGCTTTGGCTTTGGTTTGTCGCTGAGCTGTTGCGGCGATAGCTCAACCTCCGAGGGAGCAATCAGTTTGATCCCGCAAACCTCAGAACATGCGGCGGCCATGTACGTCGCGTCGAGCCAGTGGTTGTTTTCCGACTTGACGTTCCAAAACGTCTTGGCCCCTTTGCCTTCCTTGAATGAGGTAACTAGCTCTTCGGCCGCGATGTGATGAGCATAGGCTTGGTGCTTCTGGTTCCCGTCTAGCTCAAACAGCGACAGCGAGCCACGCCGCAGCATGTTTTGTTCGTCAAACGTCGGCGTCAAATATCGTTCGTGCACCCATTGCTTCCAATAATTGGTATCAAGCTCGTATAGCCAAAGTCCTTGAGAATCCAACCTAGAAGCGTGCAGGTTGCTTCCAGCTAGCACGGAAGACGACGAGGTTTTCTTCGGGTAGTACGGGGCAAACCCTTTTGACGGGTGGAATGGCGATCGAACCTGCCGGCAAAACTCATAGGCGGCATTGGTGAACGTCCCAGAGTCAACTAGAGCGAAGTCTATCTGTCGACGCTCGCCGGCCTGGTCGATGTACTCTTTGGCCAAAATAGCGTCTCGCCATTCCAGCAAAGCACGGTAGATCATCGGTTCGCTGCCTTCATGATCCATCGATGTATCGGTACCAGTAACCTCGGCAACTCCGTAATCGATCACAGCACCGCCGGCACCATTCCACCAGGCACAGACGACCCAGTGACAACGATACTTCCCGAGGTCGATAGCCGCGGTAATCGCTGCCGTATTCAACGGGCACATCTTTCTAGGCAGTCCGTTGACTCGGCTGGTAATGATCGCTGCGGTGAGCCCAGCTCCGACCGGGCCCGCCTCCTCCGGCGGGTCGTTGTCAATTTCTGTCGCAACCGCTTTTTCACCAAAATCGGCCACGCGGTTAAAGTACGCTTGAACGGCCGATAGTTCGATCGGTTCACCATCCGCGTGCAACCTCTTGTCGTAAGATTGTGCATTGGAGACGACGCAGCCATCTTCGATGTTGCTTTTAAGGTCTCGCCAGAATCGAAACGCTTCCCGGGCATCAGGGTCTTTCTCGGATCGGTTTTGACGCATCTCGATATATTGCTGAACCAAGTCCATGCGGTCGGGTCGCTTGACCATTTTTCGGTAGCGTCTTCCCTTCCAAGATGGCTTCAGCTTTGGGTCGGTGTACCGATAGGCGATGCACTTGCGGTTTTGGGTCGTGCACAGCATGACGCGGGAAATGCGGACGCCGCTCGGGCCGAGCCCTGCGATGTCTTGCTCAATCACCTCCTCGTTCTTGGCAATCAGCGTATCGGATGCCGCTGCTTCTCGGTCTTCGATGTCGTCGATGATTGCGATGGTTGGTCGTTGGTCACGATAGTTGGTGCCGCGGATCGGTCCGTCAACGCCGAGCGAGGCAATGATCTGGCCTCGGCTTACTGGCTCGCTGTTCTTCGGCCAGTCTGCCGGCAACTGCCATCGTTCAACCTTCGGGAATATGAGGTGATCGGAAGCTAGCTCGATGTTCGTAAGCTGTCCACGGACTGTCTGCATGCGGGCTCGGCTGCTCCATCCGCCGACGGCTTTGAACAGTACTCCGACCTCGGGAAAGTCTGCGATCAGCAGTTCGGATTGCTGTAGCTTTTCCTTGATTCCTTTTAGCTCGTTCTGGGCTTTGCTTTGCGACTTGCCAATAACGATCGGGAATTTCGAAAGGCCGGTGATTGCCAGCCACAATGCGACGAACAGAGCCAGGCGAGTTTTGCCTTCTCCGCGAGGCCCGGCGATCGCCTGGTCTCCGCCAAACATCGCGGCATTGATGATTGACTGAATCATGTCTGCACGGTCAGCCGTGAACTTTTCATAGAACACGTCGGCGAAGTACGTCTCGAGGAAAAGTTGACAATCCGCCAAACAGGCCAAACGACGGTCGATGGACTGCGGGCACGGGATGGCGATGTCTCGCTCAGCCGCCCGCTTCTTCGCCATCATAATTCGCTGGCGAGTCCGCTCGTCCATCTTGGGCTTCGATGGCTGGGATTGCAATTCCACTGGCAGACGCGAGCCTAGCAAGCTCTTCAGCTCCGAGGTGCTTAGCGAAGTCAACCAGTCTTCCACGTTGTTGATGCTCATCCTCCTGTATCAACCGCTCTTCTTCCAGGTTGATCTGGTCTGCGTGCAAAAGTGCTTTGGCCGCTGATGTCCTTTCTCGCGGCGAAGCTGTGCGATCTGCAACAATCAGCAACAGACTTGCAATGATCTTTTCGCGGTACTCTGCTTTGATTGGCCATCGTTCTCGCAATGCTCGCTCCATCAAACGCGTATCGCGGACACTCATTTAATATCTAAAGCGTTACGGTCGGAATTGCACCGCCCCTTCCCGACTGGAATGCCGGGCGTGCCGCTTTCAGCACTTGTAACGCGTTTTGGGTATGGTTTGCGTAGTGGCTCGATTCGCTTTCGCATTTCGTCATCTAATGGCATTAGATAGCGGTGTTTTATCGCTGCCACTACTCTTTCGGCATTTTTGTCAACGTGCTTCTTTAGCCACGGTATTGACTGTCCGCCTTTTCCGTATCTGCTGTGCAACGTCTTTGGGTGTTCAATCTTTCCATTAACTCGGTATCCGTGCGTTGCAACTGTTCCGTCGTAAATCCAATTGGTTGCCTGATAAATGCCGCCATGATGGCCTTGTGATGAATCCGCAAACGATATCACTAACCGAATATCTGGGCATTGTTTTTTCAAAAACTTTAACGCAATCGACAAAATGCGTGATGTTGAAACAGTATGCTTTGACAATGCTACTCTCGTTAGTTCGCAAACGCCGGTGATCGGTAATTGGAACCGTTTACCGTATTCTGGCGTTGCACCTTGGCCGAACAACACAACGCCGATAAACTTTTCACTTTCCCATGCCCCAACTTTCAATCGCTTAAACGATGGCAAACAACCGCTGTAATGCCAATTCTTGCAGGCATACTTAGCTGCCTCATGCGTTGCCCAATCAATTCGCAAATCAGATTTGCTCACGACAATCAAATTCCTGTCGACAATGAGGACAAGTCACAATCTTGGGTTCTAGTTGGTCAAGCTGCCCTTGGTCATCTTCAGACCCAGGCTCAAAATCTGCTAGCATCGCTTCAATTTCTTCAACAGAAAAACCTGCCGCAGTCGCTAGGTCTTCATCATCTGCCAGCAAGCCGTTTAACTGGGCCGCCAGAACGTCGGAATCCCATTCAGCTAGTTCAGCTGTCCGGTTGTCTGCGATAGCGTAGGCAACAGCGTCTGACCCATTTAACTCGGTGATGACAACATCTATAGAATCCCAGCCAAGCTGCTTCGCTGCCTCAAGAGTTCCGTTGCCAGCTCTGACAATGCCATTCCTGTCGATAACGATGGGCTTTTGCTGACCAAACCTCCTCAGGCTGGCGATGATTGCCTGGATGTTTCGATCATTGTGCTTCCTCGCATTTGCTGGGTCGTTGGAAAGCTCAGAAACAGACCGCTGCTCAATCTTCAATGATCACCTCTCAAGTTAATGGAAAATGGCCCCCTTACCCCCAGGCCAATTATTGCTATGAACGGACTAACTTTTTTTTGAAAAAGACGGCCTTTTCGCCGC
>Ga0208235_1000038_pt1 | contig 43430 bp, 60 predicted proteins | sample LakMenEpi22Oct12_FD_150727 | JGI IMG/M metagenome (GOLD analysis project Ga0208235, IMG submission 150727) | Freshwater microbial communities from Lake Mendota, WI - 22OCT2012 deep hole epilimnion (SPAdes) | ecosystem: Environmental > Aquatic > Freshwater > Lake > Epilimnion/Euphotic zone ... | reverse complement strand
CTACACACTATAAACATTTGTTTAATGGTTGCTGACGAATTAGGCGATTGCGTTGTATCAGATTTGTTAGTACACGATTTGACAGATGAAAAAACTACTGAGGTAGTACAGTATTATTTTGACGTATTAAATGAAATTATTAACTTTAAAAACTTCTAAAAATGAAAACGACAACAGATTATTTAATGCCAAACGACAAAACATTAGTTATTACAGGTGAATACAATGAATATTGCCGCGGATCTCGCGACAGATACGGCGTACCACTTGAACCTGATGAAGATGCTTTTTTTGAGATTCTTAGCACTACAATAGATGATACTGAATACACAACTGATGAACTTGCAATAATGCTTAATATGACTTATGATGAAGTTGAAGAACTTTTGCAAGAATGTTTAAGCAGTCAAGACGAATCAGATTACGATGCTTATATTGACAACCAAATTCATAACCAACTTGATGACCTTCTATATGAAAAATATAATTATTAGTGCATGCGCTGGCTTATTAGTTGGTTTAACAATGGCCTTAACACTTGAAAAACTTTATCTTATGTTAGTATTTTGTTTTATTGGCGGCTTATGCTTTGGTATTGGTTTAATTTTGTTAATTGATAAAAAGAAATGATATGAAACAGACAGCAATAGAATGGTTGGTTGAGCAAATCATTAAAGAAAAAGGATTGGTTGATTTAGATATACAAGCAGCCTTAGAAATGGAAAAGCAGCAGATTGTAGATGCTTATTTACAAAAAAGAAGGCTATCCAATATATCTAAATCTATGAAATTATGTGTAGATGCTGAACAATACTACAATGAAATCTACAAAAAACCTTAACATCACATTAGAAGATTATGACAGCACCTGCGGGGATGGGTGCTGTCATGATTTTGGCACAATAACAACTGTTAACGGCGTTGAACTTGAATTCCATAATACAGATACTGAAACGATTGTTAGGCAGATACTTGAGCATTTAGGGTATAATGTAACTATTGAATATAAATGATACTTGGTTTCGGTAGAGTTCCAAAATAGGCAGGCCGCTAAACAAAAACTAACCTGACAGCTGGAAAGACAGCATTTTTAAGAACACACAAAGTAATAAAGCTCAGTGCTGACTCTTAACTGAGAGGTACAAGTATACTAGAAGGCAGGTGAAGCTCCTGAAGTGTGTTCTTTTTTAACTTTAAAATACGCACAATGACAGAACTAACCATTGAACAGGCAAACAAAATGCCTTACATTGATTGGGTTAAACATTTTAGGCCCGACTGGACAGATGATGAATGTGAGTTCTATTTATGGGAATACACTTGCTTTCCATTTGGTTTTAAAGAAACAATCAAACAGCTAAACGATCAGCTTAAACAATGAAATACATTATCCTATTCGTAGCGGCCGTAATAATCGAAATAGCAAGCACGTTCTACATTTCAGCTGTTTCAGATAGGCAGCTTTTGCCGATGGTTTTTTGGGCGTTTATAGGCCCGTTTTTAGGCTTGCCCTTTCTTGCATATCAAATAGAAGCAAAGAACAACCGTGACCGCTTAAAACTTGCGCTATGCTATGGTGTAGGCTATGCAACAGGCGCAGCATTAGTAAACATTATAACTTAAACACACATGAAAACAGCAATTTTAATTTTGGCAGTAGTGCTATTTACTTCTGCTACATTCCCGGCACTAAAAAAGCAGCCAAAACAAAACCACATTGAACGTTACATAAACCGCTTTTTAAAGACTGCAAAGCAAGAAGCTAAACTTTATAATATACCTGTAAGCATAACGCTGGCACAGGGCATTATAGAATCGAATGCAGGGCGTTCAAGTTTAGCAGTTAAGCATAATAATCACTTTGGCGTAAAGTATCGCGGTAGGGGCAAATATGCCATTTACAAAGATGATACACCTAAAGATAAATTTCAAGTTTACAAATCTGCATGGTGGTCATATCGCGACCATTCGAAGCTGCTAACATCTAAACATTACAGGCATTTAACAAAACTTAGCAGATTAAATTATAAAGAATGGGCGCACGGTCTTAAAAAATGTGGATATGCAACCGAAAAAAAATATGCTGAAATACTTATTAGTGTCATTGAAAAATATGACCTTTGGGTTTATGATGTACCGATTTTTTCACGATAAGACAGAAGGCGATGAATGGCTAATAATTCAGCATTTACCGATGGGTAATTACAAAGCTATCTGCACACGTGAAAATCAATATTATAAATTAGGCGATGTAAAAACATTTTTTTTCGATGACTTTAATATCTGGTCAAAGGGAAAATTAAAAGCTAATAATCATTCTTTAACAAATAAAAAAAAATACGATGGTAAACCGCGTTACGCTAATTGGTAGGATTGGCAAAGAACCTGAGCAAAAAACATTTGGCGAAAAAACGCTAACCAAATTTAGCTTTGCAACATCTGAAAGTAGCAAAGATAAAAACGGCGAATGGCAAGAAAAAACACAATGGCACAATGTCAGCTATTGGAATAATATTAAACTTGAAAAGGGTGATATGCTTTTCATTGAAGGCAAAATAGAATACCGGGAACATGAAGGCAAATACTATACTGATATTATCGCTTCGTATTGCAGAAAAATTAACACAGGTCAAAAAGCGCAATCAGTAGAAGTTGAAGTTATACCACAAACAGAATTTGATACAGATTTGCCATTTTAAGTTGCAAATATTAAAATAAAATCTTATTTTTTCTTTGTTGTACTCATTGGTCTTTAGTTTGGGCCGCCTGTTTTGAAGTTCAGGCGGTTTTTTTTTAAAAATAAGATATGTATTTAACGTTTGAGCAAGCGATGCAGCTAATAAAACCTAACGGCGCTAAGAATCCTAACTATGCTGGTACCAGAATAAGACAGCTAATAAATTTTGGATATTTAACCGAAGCAAAACCCGATGAAATATTTGTAAAGCATTTTGAAGATTTTGTTTCTTTAGGCAATATAAAAACAGAATGCTTAGTAACTGCTGAATCAGTTTATAAATACATTCAGAATCGAAATGCAGCTAAAGAACAGCTTGGTAAAATTCCAAAACAAAACCGTCACGTTAAAGCTGTGCTATCCAATGATACAATTATTAACTTTATGTCTGTTGATGCAGCATGTTTATATTTTGGCATATCGCGGGTTCGAATTATGAATAGCATTGAAAAGAAAAAATATATTAGAGTTCCTAAAATTGATGAATTAGTAAAATTTATATAACATGTTTAACGAATTAGCAAAAGAAATACATGAAGGTAACGCATCGCGCGGATTTTGGGAAGGTGAGCGCAAATTAACCGAAGTAGTAATGCTTACTGTTTGCGAATTAGCCGAAGCAATTGAAGCCGACCGCGCTCAAAAGTGGGCAACCGAACAAGATATTTTACAATACAAAAATATCAGTACGCCCGAACGTTTTAAAGAAAATATCAAAGACACGGTACAAGATGAAATAGCCGATGCAATAATAAGACTATTGGATTTTAGCCATAAGTTTAATATTGATTTAGATTTTCACATCAAAGCAAAATTACAATATAATGCTTCAAGGCCTTACAAACATGGTAAATCATATTAAAAAACTATGACACGTACAGAACAGCTAAGATTAAAAAAGATACTTGAATACAAAAAAGGCTATTTAGATGCTTTGTTGTGGATTCAAAATGAAGAACCTTACGATGACGAATTAGAATTAAAAATTGACATTTTTACACACAAAATTGAAGAACTTCAAAACAAACTAAAAGGGCATGACGAATGACGAAAAAAAAGCGGCACTAATTGATAAGATTGGTGAGCAAAAAGTAAACGAACTAACTCAAAACATTTGGCTGCTATTAGGCGCACTAAGTACTGCAAAATATGCTATTGCGCAGTTTGAACCTAAAAAATTAAAATTCGAAATGAAAAAACGGTTTATGGATTTGCATACATCTATAAATCTATTTGTTAATAATTTTGAAAAGGCGGCCACACCAACCGAACGCGAACTACTAAATGAAAGCACTTACGACAATGTAGCTGTTATTGCCGAAGTTGTTGCGATGGCATCTACATTGCCAGAATCACAATCAGAATGGTATTTAAACGAATGTAAAAAATTATTATTTTTAGCTTACAACAAATCACAAAATGAACTGCGTAGCGAAAGCGGTGAATAAATTGTTTCCTAATCAGGATTTAACAGAATTTTACGACCGTAAATTAGGCGTTGGTATGGGTGATATCCAGCGCATGATACCAACGGATTTATCTGTATGGGCCGTTTATTGCAACCATCACAAATGCGTTAATTTTGACCTAATAAGGCAGCTACCAAAAACCGAACATTTTATACCATTATTTTTGTTTAGTTCTGTTATGTCGGACCGCTTTAAGCTACATTGTGAGTTTGCGCTATGGGACCGTAACACGGTTATAGTTAATGATATTGAATTTGATGCTGATGAATACTTTCAGCGTAACAAAATACTTCAGGTTGCAGCGCTAATTAAATTTGAAACACACGAAATACTGATAGCAAAAAAATGAAAAACCGCTGCCCAAAAAAGACAGCGGCCACACATGAAAACAGCAAAAGAGCAAACATTATTTAGGCTCGGTATCTTTACCGGGCTTTTTTAATATATCTTTAGGATTTGGAATAAAACCTTTAAAATAACCGATAATATTAACACCTGTTGTTTGTGATACGTTTTCAAAAATTGATTTTAATTCAATGCCACAAACGAACAAAGCAACGTAATAACTAAGTGTAATTTCAAGATCAAGCATCCAAGTAAAAACTTGACTACTTATTATTGCTAAACAATAATCATTCATTTTTGAAATTGTACGTCTAAAACCGCGCGATTGTATTTTTTCTTTTAATGCTTTAGCTTTACGAACGCCTGTTAAAAAGTCAACTAATAGTAAAAAACTGAGGCAAATAATAAGCGGCTTCAAGATAAAAAGTTGCTGTTTAATTTCGGGCAAAATCTTAATAAAATAGTTTAGCGAATCAGATGCTAATCTAAGCGAATCGGCGGTAATAGTCAGGGAATCCATTATGAGATTTTAATATAACGTGAAACAATAACAGCGGTAGGCGTACCTATAAAGATAAACCACCACGGCAGGGGAACAAATATAACAAAGAATGTAAATGTAAATAGTGAAACCCATGTACCAAAACAGATAGGGCAGGCGCCAAGCATAGACCACGGGTTATTTTTCATATTGTTTTCGACATCATTATAAAGTGATTCTACTTGTTGTAGGTATTCTTTATAAATAGTATCAGCTTCATTAGCTGTTTTGTTTTGCAGTTCTTCGTTTAGTTCCTTATCGCGTTTTTGCTTCCACGCGTTATATTTTGCCCATACGCGGTTTTTTTCTTTGGCTTCGAAGTCTAAATATAATTTAGAAATAAACTTGCCGTAAGCGGAAAATATACGCCCAGAATAATATTCTCCCTGAATAGGTGAACCAATGCAATAGTGCAAAAACTTAATTGCAAATGCTGCAAAAATTGATAGTGTTATAAGGTATAGCATTATAAAGGCGGAAATGGTGGCGATGGCTTTGGTTTATATTCGATTATCGGCAAATCTTTTACCCACATAAATTCAGGATTAACGCAAAATTCCATCTCTTCAAATGAAATTATCCAGTTGTTATCAATATCCTGAATTGGGTTAAAATAGCTGTCTTCATCATAAAGCTGACCAACTAAGCTATCTTTTTGCGATTCTGTTAATAGTCCTACGTATGTCATACTTGTCTTGCTAAAGTTGTGTTAAATGCCTGCACGGCTGTGTAAAAATTTGCTGCATCTGTATCTGTTAAGCCGTCACCGATAGATGCAAAAGCGCATTGTTTTGTAGAATATAAAGGTGTAGCACCAGAATTTAAAGCTGCAAGCCAAAAAGTTCTTGTACTTAATCCAAAACTTACTGTTGTTCCTGTTGCTACCTTTGTGCTATTTCTCCAACCGTTTACAACATTTGAAGCTGTTCTATTACCAATATAAAACGCTCTGCTATCCGCATCTGAATAAGATATATAAGTACCTTGTGAATTTACAGCATAATAAGTTATTCCGCTCGTTCTTATTTCAAGTAATGTACGAGGGTCTCCGAAGTTATTTGCTGTTGCGCTTCCAATTTCAATTTCAGTTCCATTGCTTTGAGTTCTGCTATAATAAGAAACATGAGTACTGTTTTGAGATAATGAAATATTTGGAGTTAAAAAAGTATCAGCATAACCGTTCGTACCATTTGGTAGCGCACCATTAGAACTATGTGTCCAACCACCTAAAAATACTAACCTAAACGCTGCATTAGTATCTTGTGGGTCTTTTAAATTCCATTTATGCAAGGCAGCAGTTCCCCCAACCATTGGATATATAGCTTTCATCTTTGTCCAAATGCTTGCTGCTTTCAAATCTAAAACAAGCTGATTGACAGCGTTTAAATTTGTAGCACCTGTTAAACCCGAAGCCGTAAAAAATGCCTGAGCATCGGGGTCATAAGCAGCACCAAAAACGTAAGGATTTATTATCATCTTGTTCCGATTAGAGTTATTTTAAGACCAGTTGCTGTGCCGTTCCCGATTTGGTCGATATCAATTGTTATTTCGCTGTCGTCTGTAAGCGCAGATGTTGTAATTGTTGCAGGTGTTGCAGCCGTAACAGATGTTTTCTCTGTATTGTCAATGGTCAGCTTTGTACCTAAAACAGATGAACCGCCTTGATTTATGTCTACTGTAAAGATAGAACCTGATGCCTGTGCCGTTGTTAAAGAAGCTCTAACACCTGTTAGCGTCATTGCGTGAGGCATTCTAAAGGTCACCTTTGCCGTTCCCGTTGTTAGTGCTGTAGTTTCATCCGATGCAGCTAATTGTATCTCTACAGCTTGTCTTGTATCGTTTTGTACATGCAATAAAATATGTCCATCGGTTGCGCTTTTTTTAGCGACATAACCAACCACAACTATATAATTAGGTGATGCAGGTTTAACATTTGTTATTGCTCCAGCACTTGTTGTGCTTAGGTAAAGAATATCACCTTCTGTAAATGCGTTTGTGTTTAATCCGTGTACTAATCCGTTTATTGCCACAAATCCATTTGAACTATCTGCAATATCTTCGGCAACAATTCCAAATGCTGTTTCGCTATTTGCAACGCTGTCTGCTTGTGCCAAGTTTATACCAACGAATCCGCCTGCAACACCAACTACCTTTACAACGCTGCCTTTTGCTATTAAAGAACCGCTTGTATTACGTGCTTTAACTACTAATTGCTGACCAAGTCTATTTTTTAAACCACCCTGCAAACCTAAGTCTAGAGTACCATCTGTGTTATTCCACGCCAATTCACCAACACCAACAGAATGTGCTGCTGCTGTATCAAAATCCAAATAATCCAAGTCTATAATTCCAGCATTTGCTGAATTACCAACAACTAAAACACTTGCTAAGTCTTGTGAACCACCGCCACCGCTAACTACAAAAAAAAAATCAGTACTTAACAATTGGGCTAAGTCGGCACAATTACCTGTAAAAGGTATTGCGGCTGCTGGTACTACTTCAGTATTTTGAACTGTTGCTGGGTCAATGTATTCAACGCTGCCGTTGTCTTGAACTACTTTAACGCTGCCGTTAACGTTACATTCAATTTCAACTATGTCAGGGCTAAGGCTGTTAATGAAATCGCCCGATGTCGAATCATAAATAGCTACATTACCATTTGCGAGTTTTACTATGTCTATCATTTTTTATAAGTTTATTTGATTATTTGATAATCCTACTTTAGTACTAAATTCAATACAATCGTATTCAATGCCATCTCTTACAACTTTAATAATTTCGCCGTTAGGGTCAATTATCTGTCCAGTATATGTGTAGTTTTCATTTAGGTTTGTCATTGTAAAAATAACTGTTTCACCATCTAAAACATCAATGCTGTAATAAATAGAAATACTACCAAAACTAAGCTGCAAAACCCAAACGCCTTCATTTAGCGCATCAACAACAATACCCGTATCAAATACAGCATCACAACTGTTAATGCAGCCCAAAATTAACGTATTTTCACAACAATTACAACAAGCCATATATATAAATTTAAATATTTTCTAAAAAAGGGGGTATTGATCCCAACCCCCTACTAATTGCCCCAAGGTAGCGAAAATGGCGGCATAGTGATTCTTAACATATCGTAAACGGCTTACATTTTTCTGTAAGACTAAAATCATATCTTAATTCAAAATCAATACTAACTATTTGCATTAAACTTTGCAATGTCTTTGCATCTTTGCCTGTTTCAGCTGAGTATACAACCCATGGTAGTATTTCATTACTGACTGGGAACAAACGCGGGTTAACTATTGCGTATTGCCATTGTACGTTCTTAAAATTCGCACCATACAGCGCAAACTTAACCGAATCTAATAACATACGCGGATCAGCGCATAAGTTCCAAAAAACTAATTTAAATGGAACACGCACATCCAATTCGATACCACAACTTCCGCGCTTTGTATTTGCTGCTTTTCTTGTTTCCGAAACAATACCATTAGTACGGATATAATAGCCCGCTCCCGAGGTGTCTGTGATGCCAACATAGTTTCGTGTTCCGTTTTGCGTAACATTTAAAGTAACAACCTGCCCAGCAGTATCTTTTACAGCTATGCCATTACCGTTAACGTTTACATTTACGGCTGCCATTGCAGTATCAATTTGCTTAATTAGTTCGGTTATTATGTTTTGTGTTACGTACATTATAGTAAATCTATTTCTTCTAAAATTGCTAATAGTTCATTTCGTGCGGCCGTTTCGCCCATTTCGCGTTCTTCATTTGATACCGTTGAAATATCTTTTGCAAACCTATCTTCATTAAAAACCATTATATTTGCCATTTCATCATTTGTATAAGTAATTGCGCTAACACTACCGCTTTCAGTTACTTTAATGCTTTGAAATAATGAACCGCTAAAATTTAAATCAACTGTATTTGATTGGCGGCCTGTTAAATCTCTTAGTTCTTTATAACCTTGTGTTAAATACTTTGTTTTATGCGGATTGCCATTTTTAAAAACACTTTGACCGTTTTTGCCTTGTGGCTTTATACCGCCCGCTGAAACAGTTGTAAGGCTTAACGGATTTATATAAAACGGATTTACTGAATATTGCCCTATTGAACCGCCTGATGTATCTAAGCCTAAAAAAAATATCCTTTGCTTATATTCTGCAATGACTTGAATAGCGGCAGCTTGAGATATTCTACGCGCTGTATTATCATCATTTACAACCTGTGCAAGTATTTCTAAGCGTTCAGATATATTCATTAGCCGGGAAACATTGAATACATTCTAAGTCTTGGTTCACATCTATAACAAAAGCGGTCAGTTTCTAACAGCTGAATAATATTATCAATTTCATTATCTAATGCTTCAATGCTGGCATTTTCCCACTCAGCTATTTTAACATTTGCCCATTCGTTACCGTGCGTTTTAATAAGGTTTAATCTGTTGTTAGGCGATACCCATTCTTTTAAAATTTGCACACCTGTTTGATACAGAATTGTCATACCTAATCGGTCTAAAAACTGGCAAATAATATCAGTATCAACACAATCAACACGTACACACGCGCCTAAATAACCCGATGCAGAAGCACTAACACCGTTCCAACCTTCAACATTTAGCACCATATCACCGCAGGGCTTACAATTAGATGCAGCATTACAAGTATACAGATAAGGCGCTATATTAGTAGTGTCTATCGTAATTAAAATTACATCTTCATTAAAAAACTTTTTAACAAATATGTGCATTTCCGTATCTGCAAAAACAGTAACAGCCTGACTAAATAATATATTGCCTGCATAATCAGTTACATAAATTGTTGAGCTTGCATTGACCGTACTTTTAAAACGTACAGAATCTACAAAAATACGGCTTTGTGGGCTACTAATCCATTTTTTTGATACTTTGATGCCGCGGTTAGCAGCAACGGGAATATCTGAAATATTACTAACCTGACAAACAGAATATAAACTGCCAATGCTATTTAGCTTTATACCACGCGCATTTAAAACGGCCTTTAAGCGCTTTTCTACAATATCAGCAGCAAAATACATCTTTTCGCGTACTGTTTCTGTAGCTGAAACCAATGCTTCACTACTAACCGCTGCAACATTATTTATAGTTAACCCTTCAAGATTTTCTAAATAATAACCGCTTGTCGGAACTGTACCTTCAGGATAGCAGCCGTTCAATGATATAATATAATTATCTAAGCAATTAGGTGTATTAAGATTCAGCATCTAATTCAGTTTGTTTTTTGCGACCGCGTTTTTTTGGCTTTTCAGTTTCGGCTATTTTTTCGGTTTCAACGGCTTCAATGGTTTCGGCTTCGATGGTTTCGGGTTGTTGTACATTTTCTTCTATTTTAATTACAGATAATAAACCTTCTGAATAATAAATATCCTTTGGAAAATCATTTTGCTTTACAGCCTTTTCAACAGCCTTGTTAATCTTTATGCTGCCTATTGTTTTCTTTTGTGTTGAATAGTCGAATAAATAAACAACATCTTCGTTATCTGTACGCTGTACATTTACCGCGCTATAATATTTACGAATTATTGTTAATGCCTGTGCTATTTTTTTTGAATAGTTTACCATGTGTTTTTATTTTAAAAAGGGGCGGTTTCCCGCCCCCGAATCATTAAAACTAAATTGTACCGTTAAAAGTATCGTTGCATGCAGCGCTATCAGTTATGATAAGCTGTGCAGCACCTGTATTAGTACTTGTTGTGTAGAAATTGCTATAAGTTCCATATACATTTGTTTCGCCTAAAATTTGTGCAGTAGGCGCACCATCAAATGAATTTGAATCTAAAACCCAGTCAAGGTTTGTAAGTGTCGCACCTGTTGAAGGCGTTGAAGCACTATAAACATTGTAAAGTGTTTCAGTAGAAACAGTAAGCGCAACATCTGTAGTTGTGGCAGAAACAATAACAACCGATGTAACTGTATCATTAGTTAAAACATAGATTGTTAATGCTGTTCCATCCCAACCACCTGCAACTGTGTAAATAGAACCTACACTTGCAAGTGCAGCCTGTGCAGCAGCTACAAAGCCATTAGCACCGCCCGAAGTACCTGTATCAAAAGTACCACCAACTGAGAATGGTAAGCCGTTAATTTGAATTGCAATAGCATCAGTAACATCAACTTCAATACCTTCAAATTGCTCAACTTCAACTTCTCTTGAATAGAACAAAGCACTACATGCTACTTCACAAGCATCAGCAGATTCGCAGAATGTTGCATCAGTTGCATTTGGTGCAGCAACAAAACCGCAAGCTGGTTCAATGTCGCAATATCCTGTATCAGCGCAAACAACTTGATATTTAAATACATCAAGTACACCATCAAATAAACAGTCGTTAACTGCCCAGCATTTAGGCATACCAACTACCGCCCAGTTAGTAGCGAATTGAATGTATAGTTCAATTTCGTCATTACATTTAACGTAAGACATAACAACATCATGCTCAATACCTAACCATGGGTCAACAACTGTAGTACGCATTTGGTCTTCAAAGTCATAAGTAAACTGACCTTTGTTCTTTGCGTAAGTTACAAGTTGAAGCGCACCCGGTGCCATTGCAATAATATCGCTTGTATTACCTAATGCAGCTGGCAAATTAGTATCGTAGTAGATAGAACGTGTGATTTCAAGCAAAGATGCATCAAAACCATTATCGTTACCAGATGCAATAACACGCGCTTTGCGGTATTGGTCAAGCAAAGTACCACCAACCAAAATCAATTGTTGTTCAATTTCAGCTTGCTTTCTGTCGCTATCTAAGATAGATTCACCAACAGGATTGATACCTAAACCAGAACTAAGGAACAAAGGCAAAGATTTAGAAGTAACAGCAGGGTCAGCACAATCGCATTTAACAAATGAACCAACAAAACCACCGTTAGCAACAACCGTTGCAACTTCTTTACCTAATTTGTTAATGTGGTTTCTAAGAACTTCATTAACATAGCTGTTTTGATAATCAGCGCGGCTTTCTTTAATACAACGAATCAGTTCATCATCAATTTTAATTTTTTGAGAAACTGTTTTGTTAGTAATTTCTACTTCATCATAAAGCGGCTTAACAACATCACCATCAGTTGGGCAATATTCTAAACTTGTAGCGTTAGATTCAGAAAGACGTGGAAAAAAACGGCGTGCAACTTTGTACACTTTACCGTTACCTTGCTCAACAGCTTGTACGTTGCCGAGCTTTACTTGAGATGCTGACTTATTAGCCGCACTTACAAGCAATTGCAAAAGACCGATGTTTGGTGAAGGCATAGAACGCATTCCGCTGTTATTATTCAGCGATATGTCTATAATTTTCCACGCATCAGCGAGTTTTATAGTTGACATTTATTGTAATTTAATAATATAAAAAATTGTTTTTTATTAGGCATTTCCACGCTGCCCTGCGTTCTGTTTTTTTTCTGTGCCGCAGCACCCTATTTTTGTGAGAGGTCGTTACTGCAAAGATAAGATGTTTTAAAATAAATAATTTTATAAATTTTTTATAGAATATTTTGCACTAAAAAAGGCAGCCCTTTCGAACTGCCCTGACAAACTTTAAACCAAACTTACAAACTAAATTAAACCATTATCTTGCATGTATTTTAATCGCGCTGGGTGAATACCGCTTTTTGTTTTTTCGTCAATCTCAAAACTTTTTGTTTGCCCACCGTTACTTTGTTTTTCGAAATTATATTCAGCTGCAATAATTTCAAATAGCGTTTCGTACTTTAGGTTTTCCGTTGGTTTAGATGGATGCTTTACGCGGTTTCCATCTTTGTTAACCCAAATGTTACTATCTGAATCAATTTCAAAATCAAAACCGCGCTCACGTATTTCGGCTTCTAAAATTGCCCGCATTTCTTTAGGCGCTAAACGTGCATTTTTTACAGATTCAACAAGCGAACCGCGGACCTTATCTATTTGCTGATTCTTGATGTAACTTTGAAATTTACCTTGTTCTTCTTTAATAGCCTGCTGCATTAACATTTCTTTTTCATTTAGCTTTGCATTGGCTAATTCTAACTGCTGCGTTAGCTGTTGCAACTTTTGCGCATCAGCAGATGTATATTCTTGCTTTAGCTTTTCAATCATTTCGACTTGGCTATTCTTCAAGTCAGAAACAATAGTTTTAAATCTATCTTTTTTGTCTATTGCTTCATATTTTTTTAGGTCAATAGCAAAAGCATCAGCTATTTGTTTTTCTGTTTTAGCGTATGCAGCGCCGAATAGTTCAGCGCTTTTAGCTTCTTCAATCTGTTTGCCTAAACGTTCCTGTACAGTACGTTCAATTTTAGATACATAACCTGTTACGGCTTCATCTAATGTAATTTCGTTAGATTCTAATTTTGAAATTAGTTCGGGTTCAATACCCAGTTTTTCTACAAATTTGTCAAGCATTTTCACGTGTGTTTATGTTAAAAAAAAATTTAGTAAAATCTTCAAATGATATACTTAGCGGCAATTCAAAACCGCTTTTTAAAATAACCTTAGTAAATTTTTCGCCATCATCCCATTCAGATTTATAGAATGTTGCTACTTCATCAAGATCAATATAACAATAGTCTTCAAGTTCAAGAACAAATTCAGTTTCTTTATTTGTGTTTAGATGTTCATCTATTTGTTTTTTGATTTTTGCCGCTGCTTTGTAGTCTTCAATTTTAACAGCTTCATCAAAATCTTTTTGAAGTTCCTCAAGTTTTAACGGTTCTTCATTGTATTCAAGTTGAATTACAAATTTGTGAAATCTTGGCATATTATCTACGTTTATTTGCGCAGCCGCAGCCGCGTTTAGGTGGTGTAATAGCTCTTTGAATTGGTTGCGCTGGTTCTGATACGTGAATAGTACCGAGATAGTTATAATTACCTGTTTGCTGTTCGGTATACCATTGCGCGGGGGTAAATTGGTATTCAGTACCGTTTGTTTTATGCTTTGCTTTTATTACTAACATGCTATAATTCTATTAGTGTAAAGTTAATAAGTTGGTTAGGCTGAAATATTTTGATAGCTTCGAACCATCGCGCATCAGGAACAACTAAACAACCAGCTGACCAACTATCAACAGCATGACCGATGCCGCCACGATGAAAGTTGATGCCGTACCAACCTTTAGTTTTAACTGCCTTATCTAATTTGCGGTCACGTGTATTATCGCGGAAAATTTCTATTGCACCCGCTTGAAAAAAATACGGAGCATTCAACCAAAGGTGCTTCCAATCACGTGCAGTAACAAACTTATGCGAACCGATTACTTGCTGTTCACATGCAACAGCACTACCTGTAATGCCGCCAACCGTAAGCGGATTGAAAACTATGAAATCGCCGGGTGTAGTGCTACATGGTAAAATCATGTCGGCCACGCGGTTATTAAATCTTATGCAATAATCTGAAAACTTATTATCAAATGTTTGGTCTGTTCGTACCCAAACTAAATCATTAACTGGCTGAACCCAACCTCGCTTTTTCATTTCACGGTCAATAAACGTCTTTGCCGCTGATAGAGTATACGGGCCAACTATACCATCAATGGCACCGTGATAAAAATCTCTATCTTTAAGTATTTTTTGAAAGTTTTTCATGTGTTATTTTATAATATAGTTTTGCGATCGTACCGGGTAAGCGATATGCCTACAATTAAAACCGCCGCGATTCTGACAAAAGTTTTCAGGCGTTGTATCTGGTATCATACCTGTACCGTTATTATCAGCCCAATCTATTTCATCTTGCAAATCTTCAAATAATATCAAACCTTTTTTGCCGTTTTTATCTTCATTAACCCACCGTTCACATTGTGCGCGGCTATCCTTAACAATTGAACCAACGTAAAGCAAAGCATCCATTTTATAAGACTTTCGCACCGCTTCGTTTACTACACCATCATACTGTAATAACGCATCGCGTGATGCCTGCAAACTAATTCTTTTTAAAACGCCTTGCCTTGCTTCAGTTGTTGTTAGTTGACCTGCAATCGAAGTTACAACATCTGTTAAACTGCTGCCCTGATTTACTGCAATTAGCAATTCATTTTTAAGCGGGTTTATTAGGTTTACATTTAAGCCTTGACCTTGCATCGCCGCAATAACATTATTAACAGCATATCTTCTAAATGGATTCAAAAAACTTTTTGTTATATCAATGCCGTTCAATTCTTGTTGCGCAAGTTGTGTATTAGCGCCAATTTCGTCAAAGTTTTCTAAAAAAGCCGATACCATTACATTATATCCAGCCTTTTCTAAGAACCTATTTATAGCAGTTTTAAACGAACTTAAACGCGCTATGTTTTCTTTAGACCTTACTAAATTGCCCGATGTAGTTCTAAACTTATTTATCCAATCAACAACTTGTTTTACAAATTTCGGTTCTACTTTATTAAACCGCTTTTGTAAAATTTCTAATGCTTTGTCGTTAATTCGTTCGGGTTTATTAAAATCCATTATTCAGCATTATTAAATTCATCCATATTAATTTCAGGTACTACATTACTTGCAACAGCATCAAACCTTGGCGCTAACTTTGCATCAATAGCGTTTTTAATAGCTGTGTAATCATTATTCATAATATCAAAGCCTTCATCGTAATACAATTCTGTAACAGCATCAAAAACAAACTGCGCGCTAATTGCATCCTTTTCAGTTATTTGGCCCGATGCTAACAAGTTAACACGTTCATCTACCGTATAAAGATAAGCGCTGTTATACATAGCGCAAATGGTAGCTATTTGGCGCGCTATTGCATCTGAATTGTAACGGCGATCAACATAGCTAATATATGATTCGTAACGTATAGCAGTCGGCAAACCTTTTTGTGATAGTGCAAATTCTGCCATCAATTCTGTTTCTGTTTTAAGGTCAAAACTGATAGGCGGGTTTACCATAATTGCGCTTTCAGTATCCATAAATACAATGGCCTGAATAATACGCAAAACATCCTTATAACGCGCATAAACATCATCTGATATTTTACCTACTTCTATGTATTCAGGTTCGCGGTCTAATTCTTTTGCAACGCCCGATTGAGCAGCTTTTAAACTGCGGTTAATGTTTAGCACTTGTTCGGCTTTTCCTAACGCCTCAGAAGCTACTTTGTTAGTTTCTTGAATAGTTGAAACATCAGGGCTATAATATCTTATCGGTTCAACTTGCTGTTTATCATTATCTCCAAACTTAGATGTAGTAGGATTTAAGTTATACGCTGCCAATGGCGTAATGCTTAGCACTTTGCCGTGCCCGTGACAAGTTTTACAAGTTATGCTATTATCGTAGTTATTTGGATCAGGTACGCGGCCCACACCATTGCAACTGTTACAATCAACCCCTTCAACAAATTTAATAGGGAAGCATGTCGCAAGCATAACCGATTTATGCTGATTGTCAAATATAGCAGCATCATTAAGATACGGTATTGCAGGGCTAAAATCAGACTTATAAATTTTAAACGTATTGCCATAAGAATCATATTTAGGTACAACGCGACCGCCAAGCGTAACCCACGGCATTATACCGCTGTTGTGTTCATAGATAACTTCAAACATTGTTTTGTCACCATACGCGCGGGCCTGTGCGTAAAACATATCGGTAACAATATGATAGTATAGCGGATTTTCAATACCTAATGTAGCATATTTATTTTTTGATATGCCTTTATATATTAGAAGTCTGTATTCAGGGTCGTTAAAAACAATCCTATCAGACTGAATTACTTTCATATCTACATTAACGCGCACGTTATCGGTTTCAATACCCTCGCCTTTAGGTTCGATAAGCAAAACGGCGTTCGGATCAAGTACGCGATTAGGAATAAAAACAGAAAATACAAAAGACTGCAAAGTATTTTCGCCAAACTTTTCATTTTCTGCAAATTGTTGCATGTCCATATTTTCAAACCTAACAGAATGCTTAGCTGAACTTAGAAGCCTATGCAGTTCGGTTATTGCTTTAACCAATGGCGATTCTGTTTTAGGCTGATATGTATTTTTACGATAGTTTAATATCTGTTCATCTTCATTTGGAAATGCTTTATCTAACGCAGGCGGCACTTCACCGTAGAAGTGAGGCTTAATGCTTTCATAAATACGCTTCCAATCCGCTTTAAATGGGTGTACAGGCGGATTTAGTATTGTAGCATTTACAGTATTTAAAAATTCGTAAAACTGTTCTATGTTCATTCTATTTGATTTTAAATAGGGCGGCTACATTATATAACCGCCCTTATAAATACTATGGTGTAATTGTAATTACAAGTGAACCAGTTACGCCCGAAGCATCATTAGCTGTAGCAATTACAGTAACAGTACCCGGTGCAGTAGCAGTAAGCAAACCACCTACAGAAATAGTAGCAGTACCTGTGCCGTTAACAACCGACCATGTAACAGTAGCATCAGTAGCGTTTAATGGTAGGATAGCTGCAAGCATTTGTAATGTAGCACCATCAGCAACAGTTGTTACGTTACCTGTGCCTGTTACAACAATTGAAGTAACCCAACAAACGTTATAAGGTAGTGTTAGCAAGAAATCTAAAGACAATTGGCTAAATGTACCAAGCTGTTCATTGTATCTAAATTCAACGGTCCAGTAAGCATCATCTTCATCAGTTTCAGCAATCTGATAAAAAGGTCTAACAGTTACGTTTGAATACCAACCTAAGAAACGACCATCGCAAGTTACAAAACCAAATTCATAACCAGCAGCTTTAGCAGGATTAGAAAGGAAATTATAAAGTGCATCAATCGTAAATGTAAGGTCATTTTCTGCATCAGTTAGTGATACAACACGCGACTGTTTTACTACCTCCTCTTGACCGCAGCTACCACGCTTTTTAGTAGTAAATTCAGGTGCAGGCAAACCACCGCTAATACGTGAACCGTTAACGCGGCCAAAAACGTTTTTATCAGCTATTGCAGTTTCCCATTCAGTAGAATCTGTAATATCGGCAAATTCGTAGTTACATTTTTTTGCAAACCAACCAGCAATACCACCTGAATAAACAGTTGAATCGCAAGGGTCGCATAAGTAGTTAGGGGCATTATCCTCGTCTATGCAAGGCGGGCAAACACCGAACGCGCCCAAAAACCCATTTATAAAAGAAATATTCATGTTTTTTGTTTTTAAATATTTGTAAATGAATTACGACCTCATCTACATTGTTTGTTATCTAATCGACATTTTTTGTCAAATGACAAATCTAACAAAAACATACGGTTATCTTCAGGTTTAGAATCATATCTAAAGTTTTGATACTGCACACCATCAACAGTTACGTAATTGCCTCTCACAGCTTGTTGTAGTAACTTAATGTAAAACGGTGGCACAGCGCCCGAAATAATGCCGTAATTTTCTGTTATATCTTTACTAATAACTACATTTCTATCATTTTCTGTTATCGCTTCAGTATCGCCAAAGAACTCAACAGTACCAAAGATACGAAGCGAATTATAAAACGGTGTATTATTAGAACCTAAATAGTTAGTTAAAGTTCCGTAAAAATTACCGTTACAATCGTAATTTGCATAAGTACTATAAATTAGTGCAGTATCGTTTAAGTTGCCGCAGCCTTCGACCTTTTTATAGTATTCTGTATAAAGTCTTTTATCTATTTCAGGTTCTAAAGTTATCTGATTTATTTTGTAATAATCAATGTACAATCTAAAGCAATCCAAATCAGCTGGGAACAAACCTGTATTAACAAACCACGTTTGAATGCTACCCGTTGAAAGGCTTTGCCCTACATGATAACTATCTGAAAAATCATCAATAAATTCTGATACTAAGTTACCGCAACAATCATATAAACTAACTACAACATAATGCGATGTACTTGTACTTGTTTGAAATCCTGCTACCAAAACGCTATTAGGCTGATTATAATTATCAGTAACTTGTGTTTGAAATGGTATAATATCGCCTTCAACATACGGAATATAAAACGGCAAATCAGAACCGCATAAATTACAGTTCCAAGCATCAGTAGCATTTTGCATAAAATTAGGCGGCAAAACAGGGCAGGCATACCGAATCGGTACGGGCTGCCTAAATGAATATGTCCTACTAATTTCGGGCGTATATGAAACAGAATAATTTACTAACATATATTCGCAAAGATACAAATAAAAATTAAATTAAAAAATTTTATCCTAAATCGCTACATTTATAGTTATTGTCAAAAGTTACAATAGGTACTAAACTCGGTGCGGGTATTGGAACTGACATTAAAATTTCGTGTCTTATTGTGTGCGGCCCTGTTCCCGGGTCGAAGTCAGCATCAACAATAAACCTATAATAAGCTATTGGAATTGTATCGCTAATCTTTATTGCTGTTACAATATTGCCCGCGTAACTTAAAACGCCTACAGGGCTATTAGCATTATCAACAAAGTTATTTTGAACTATATTTATACCACCTACATAATCGGGATGTGCTAATATTTCAGCTATAACCGCGGTTGGATCACCTGTAATTGTCCACAAAGGTAACACACCAACAGTTCTATAAGTTGAAGTTGAAGTAAGCGCAACCAAACCAATAGGGCAATAATCTGGCACTTGCTGATATGCAATACCTGTTACCCAATAGCGCTGCCCTTGTGTTAGTTGTTGAACGTTTATTTTAAAAATAGCTTCATTCGATGGCGCAAAAAAAGCATCAACATCGGCAAGCTTTGCGCTTGTTAATTGTTGCATTTGCACTAAAATTGGCGCCCAGCTTGATTCTTCTTCAATGGCATTATTATTAGTATCGCCTGTTTCGCTTGCAGGGTAAATAGTAGCAATAAAATTTATTGAACCTGAAAAGGATGGATCTTTTTCTACTTGTGCTATTATTTGATCGGCATCGCAAATGTCAATTATTTCGGTTTTGATACCTACTATATAATCTTCTAAATCGTAAAACTTAATGCTTAATAAGTTAGGTGTTATTGCATCATTTTCGAAAACATCAACATCCAATTTTTGTACAAAATCTATTTGCGTTAATTGAGTTATGCCTGAAATTGTAGTCACCTGATTTAAACTAACAGTCCATGTTATTTCGGTTGATGTACCAGCGTATTCTTCAGCTATTCTAAAGATACAATCTAAAACTAAATCAGTTGCATCATTGGTTACTATTGTCATATCAGCAGTTGTAATTGGCGGCGCTGCTGGTATAAATCCTTGCACTTGATTAACTACGCCCGGTACGTTTGTAAGTTTACAAATAATGCCCGCTACACTACCATCGAAAGTGCCTACTAAACCAATAGCATTTAGCGCTGTTACATAGCTTGCTTTATCAATTTCTAATCTTGCTTTAATACGTTGGTGTGGTGCAATTGTTAATTCGTTGCCGCTATATTCTGTATTGTAAGTACTAAGATAACCTGTAATAGTTGGTATTGCAGGCGGCGTGTAAGTAGCTGTTAAAAGCGGGCTTAGATGTGATGTTACATATTCAGGATTAACGTTGTCATGAATGTTTACTACTATGTAATATTGCCCGTTTACTTGAAGCTGTGTTCCATCAATAACAAATTGTACTTCTATATCATCGGCAACAGGTACGTTTTCAAACCAATCCGAAGGCGAATAAATAGCGCCGTTTAGTTGACCGCTTCCCGGTGTTGCTTGTGGTATCAAAGCATCTGATAATGATAAGTCAGTTACAAAATTAACATTATTTGCAGCAGTATCAACTCTAAAAAGTAAAACACGAACATCAGTAATAGCAGGATTTGCAACAGATCCGTTATAAGCTTCACCCCTTAATAATATCCTTACAGAATTGTCTTCACCTACTGCTAACTGATTGCTTGCTATTGTAAAAATTGCGTTTGGTGGTGTTGTAGTATTTGTTTGTGCAGCTGTTGCCGTCACATTAGTTAATAGTGGCAAACTTGCGGCTGTTTGTGATGCTGAACTAATTTCAAGTTCTTTAATATATCGCATCAATAAACTATACCCACCATAATCAGAATTGTACCAACGTGCTTCAACAAGAATGTTTAAAAAATTACCACCTACAGGTGTAGTTGCATTAGCTGAAAAACTTGTTGAATCAAATATTCTGCAAGCTAAACTTAAATTTTTTGTTTGGTTGTAAACAACTTGACCTGTATTATTAGATACACCTAAAGCACTTGAAGCTAAAAATCTATTGACATTTGAATTAGATGAATTGCCAAAAATAAAATTAGTAGTGTCATTTGTTACGTAAAATTCAAATAGTACTGTAGCTTCATCGTGAGGCGCTGCATTCTTTGACATCTCACAATAGATATTTTGCAATGCAGGATTTGCTATATTTAGAACAGCTTGTTGTGGTGTTGTGCTTAATGGATTTAATGTTTCATATCCAAAATCAAAAGCGTTTGTTTGATTTGATAAAACATAAAGCCCCGGGTTAAATCTTAACTGTTTATTTAAAAAGCTATTTGCGCCCGAACTGTTTATTGTAAACGTTAGGCGAACTTTAATGCCTATTGCTAAACCTTCAACAGGCACAGCTGGTATTGTTGCAGCCGTAAATGTTGCAATATTATATAAAACATTTCCGCTGCTGTCGATGCAATCTAATTGTATATTATCGTAAGTATAAGACATTAAATTAAGCCTTGAATAGTTAATGAATTATTATTTGTATCGTAGGTTATCTCAGTTATTTGTACCTGCCCTTGTGAAGTTGTAACGTATTTATCAATGTCTAAAGTAGTAAGTAGGTCACAATCAGCCGTAACTGATATAGTAACTTTGCGCGTTTTAACAGATGTTAAGCGCGGATCATCTATGTAAAATAGGCGCTGGTAGGCGGTATCGTATGATTGGCCGTTTATATCTATTATTGGATTTTCACGAATATGCCAACGATAATTATATAAAAATTTACCATTTGACATTGATATTAAATCAGGTATCCCATAACCTCTAACAAAATTAGAATTACTTAAATCTTGACCTACAACACTTTGAATATTTATTAGTTTTGGATATGTTAAAACTCCTTTAGATATAAACATTGCCCATTTGTTATAATCATCTTGAGCAAAAGGATAAAATGTAACATAAAAAGGTTTATCAATTGGGTTTACATCAGGAGCTGACCAATCAAATCTAAATTGCGAAGCGCCATATTGTAATTTTTTTGTAAATAAACCTGTTTGTTGCGGATTATTTGCAATATTCCAATCTATAACGCGGTCTGTCCATTTGCGTCTTACTTCATCACCTGAATTATCAACACCATCTAAACTATATTCATATTCAGCATAACTTGCAGGTCTTTCGGGTAATGACTCATAGCAAATAGATAATAATTGATTTTCTTGCAAGTTATCAGTATTAAACCATTGAACGCCTGAAAAATAATCTTTGCGCTCAATCTGTAAAACACCATTTACAACGCGCCATTCTATATTAAATTCTTTAAGTGCATCCAAAAATTGAATGCCATTTAAGTTTGGTTTATTATCTTGATATACATTTTCGCCAAAAGTTTCCCAAGGATAAGCCTTTGTGCCTGGTACAAAAGCGGCATCCATTCTTACAGTATTATGATAGAAACCTCCAGAATCAAACAATGAAGATTGATAGCCTATTTGGCAAAGTTTGCATAAGTTTTTAAATTGACTATCTAAATATGGCGTAATGTGTCTACGTTTACAGCCAAGAATTAAATTTGATAAATCAGTAAAAAGATTATTGTCATATCCTTCAAGAAGATTAAAAAGCTGAAATATAAATAATAAAGGCGCAGTAACTAAAAAAATAAATATCCCTATAACCATTATTGCTTCTTGTGTTCCACTTGGCTTTGGGTCATTACAATAATACATCCATGGTGCAACTTTAAATTCATCAAATCCTTTAGTTGTAACATTACTATCATTATTTATAACATCCCACGGAAAATGTTCCTTTAAGCATCTAATTGCCAAAGCATCCTGACTATTATCAACTATTGTAACCTGTGCCTCACATGTCGGGAACGTGCACCAACGTACAGAACCGCCTTCAATTTTTCCCGTAAATAATAACCTATCTGAGCCATCGGGATTAGTACAGCATGTATCGTAAATCAAAACCTGTATAGCTGCTATATTTGGATTTGGCGCGTTTATTATTTGCTGTCTGACATATTCGTAGGTATCGCCAACAACGGTTAATTCAGGGGCAAATGAAAACGCAGAATCGCCCGCTTCATCTTTGCGGCGAAAAACAAAACTTGCAGATTCGGTACCGTTGAAGTTGTCAAGGTCCTGAGGTATCCCATCAAAATATATTAGTAAGCCGTTCATTTAAGTATTGAATATGTTAACGCGCCCAAAGATACACTAATAAACGCGTAAGTTGTTATTTTCCACACTTTTTTAAGACGTGTTTGTTTCTTCAATTGCTTTTTATAGTCAATGCAGATAATATTACTGCGCTCATAACTTTGAATCATTTCATTTTTTAATAATAGCATGTCGCTTTGTGTTTTCTGCTGTACTTTCATTGCCTTAATAACAGATTCAGCACTATATAATATGCTATCACAATCAACGGCCCTATTAACGCATTCGCCGTATGCAATTTTATAAGCATCCAAACTATCAAAACGCGCGGCTATATATTCAGCATAGTCACGGCTAATCAAAAAACCGTTATCTACCTTTGTAATCTGACATGAGGCGGCTAATGAGCAAAGTGTCAGAAACAGAATTGTAATTAACAATCGGTACTTTAATAATCTTAATTCTGGATAGGTCATATCTAAACTGTTTTATTTGTTTGTCTAATGTAGTTTGCATCGTATCTATATGCGCCTGAAGGCTATCTGATTTTGTCACAAATTTAGCATATATTTGGGACAAACTGTCACGGGTTCGCTGTTCGTTTTTCTGTATCTGTTTTTGTAGCTTGTTGCTATTGTCAATTGTAACATAAAGCAAAACAGAAACTAAAACGATAACAGTTATAATTAAATATTTCATTTTTTTACTAAGTTTAAAGCGATGGCAACCGCTTGTTCTTGTGGTTTTCCTTCAGCTATCAAAGTTCTAATGTTTCTTTGAATGCATTTGTTATCACCGGGTAAGCATTTAATTAGTGGCATAGTTTTATAATGTTAAAATGTTTATACAAAATTATATCATTTTGACCAATTACGCGAGAAGTTTTTACGCGCTTGTCTTTGTTCTACAATTTTAAATATACCGTTAGCATTTGCGCTAACTGTTGTTTTTGGCATGTATTTAGGCAATTCGGTTAAAACATTTTCGATACGTTCTAATCTGTTTTCTAAGCCGCCGTATGTCTGGGCCACGTTCACAAATATAGATTTTTGCCCTAATTCAGAACTAAGACTAACGTTATCGCCAAATGCTCCAAGCGCGTTTTTAATGCCGCCTTGCTGATATGCTTTAGAAAATGTATTTAACACATCCGCTGGTATTTTGTTATTGTGTACGGCGCTAAGCACATCCCAATATTTATTATTTGTATCGGTTGTAATTACGCGTTCACCTTCGTTTAGCATTGCTGGTATTGTATCGCGGCCTGCTTTATTGTTGCCGCGTTCTAAGTATTCAACACCCTTATAAAACGCGTTACCAGCTGCTACACGCGCTTGTGCTAAACCTGCAATAAGTGACGCAAGTGTAAGTGCAATTGTAACAGGTGCAGCCGCGCCACCTTCAGCTGCCGCCTTTGATATAGCTATTGCCGCGTTAATTGCTAACTGTACAGATGCTAAATTCTTTTCACGTTCAACAGCTCGTGCCCTTTCAGCTTCCAACTTTTCTAAACGTTCCTTTTCAATTTCTAATTGCCTTGCGTTAAAATCTTCACTATTAGAACGTATTTCATCTAATGCTGATTTGCTTTTATCTATTGCTTTATCAAGTCCACTAATGTAGGCTTGAACCTGAGCATTAAGAACTGAAAAAACAGAATCGGAAACGCCTGTAATTACTTGACCTATTTGTTCAATAAGTTTTTTAGGGTCAGGCGGTTCAATGCCATCTCCAATGCTTTTACCAGCTTCTTCTAATTGTAATTTTAAATCAGCTATTTGTTTATTTAATGATGCTAGTGTACCCGGGTCAATAAAATCTTTAGATAATTCTTTTATCTTTTCTAAAAATTCAATACGCAAATTTATAAGATCAATATTAGCTTTGCTTTCAATATCTTTTCTTTTCTTATTATAGCTTTCATCTATTTTAGCTTGCAGTTCAGCATTACCTGTTGCAGCTGCTAATTCTTGATTACGCTGTTCTTCTAAAAATAACAAATCTTGCGCTAATTGTGTATTTCTATTATCTTCCCTATATTTTAAACCAGCTTGTAAATTTGTTTCGAGATCTTCAATTTCTTTTTGAAAACGTTCTAAGCTAATTTCATTTAAATATTTTTCTTCGGCTGCCCTACGTTCTTCTAATGCTTTTTCATCAGCTAATCTTTTTTCTTCTAAAAATGCTTCGTATTCTTTATTTAGGTCATCTAAAAATACTTTTTCTTCAATTAAATATTGTTGCCTTTGCTCTTCTTTTTGTTCAAGTTCTTCTCTTAAAAACCTTTTATTTAAATCCTCAAGTTCTTTTTTAGTTTTAGCGTTAATTTCTGTTAATGGTTTTTGCGGTCTTGGTGGTCTTGGTGGTCTTGGCGTTACTTCAGTTAAACCTAATGATATTTCAAGGTCTTTTGCCGATTCATTTATTTTTTTAACTTCTTCTTTAAATTCTTTATCTATATTTTGTAAATTCTTTTTTGCTGCTTTAAAATTATTTATTGCGCGTACTTGGTCATCTGAAGTTGGTGTTGAAAATACTAATTCACCATCTTTATCTCTACTAAGTATACCAACTCCTGAAGCATCTAAATCTTCTTGTGCCTTTTTTTGTCTTGCTAAAGCTGCAATTCTATCTTGTAATAATTTACCTGTAGCCGCTTCTAATGCATTCGTTTTAGCTTGGGTTACAGCTTTTCTTATCAATGCGTTATTAACTAAATCATATGCCGCTGCAATTTCTTCAGCTGTTGATGCTTCAGTTAATAAGTTAGGTAAATAATCGCCGTATTGCTCATTTATTTGATTAATAATTGCGCTACGTTCACTACCTTTAACATTAGCATCATTTAGTGATGTAAATAAATCATCTAATGCTACTTTTTCTTTAGCATAAGACTCAACAGCTGATTTAGATGCTTCGTTAAATGCAGTTTGTGCTTTTGTTGCACCAAAAATATAATCTATTACAGTAGGCAATACAGTAAGCAATAAACCAAACGGATTTAAACCGCCTAACATTCTAAATACATTACCCAACATCATACCAGCGCGACGCAAACCATTTATATTACGCGCACCTTGAAGTAACGAACCAGCAAAACTTTTTTGCTGTGTTGCCGCTTGCCCTGTGCTAACTGCTATCTGTTTATTTGTTGCATCTAATTGTTTGCCAACAGCTACACCAGCTTTAGATTCAGCATTAACTTGCTTTTGTGTTTTAACTAAAGTATCGCGTTTCTGATTTAGCTGTTCAACGCCTTTAGCCTCAGTATTTAAAACGCCAACTAAATTAGCCTGTGCAGATTCTAATTCATCAGCAACATCAGCACCTTCGGCCATTGCGTTATTTAGTTCTTCAATGCTTTGAATAGCTGAATTTATTTCAGTCTGGAACTGCGAACCGTTAAATTCTAAACTATAAACGTCTTTAATTTCTGCCATTACTTTTTGTTTATTTTTTTATTAGCCTGTTCGGCCCTATCATTATCTTTTAATATTTGTTCTAATGCCGCGTAATAATCACGTATAACCCAAAATCTAACATTTGCCATTTGCACCGGGTCACCCTTTGTTATAATATAATCGTTTTCGCGGTTTTGTTCTTTCAGTTTTTGTAATGCGTGTTGATATGTTGCAGGTTTCTTTTTTGGTTTTGCGTTCGGTTCAATTTTGTTTAGCCTTGGAAAGTTTAAACGTTTGAAGCGCTCGAACCTTTCAATATTTGTTCTATACTGTTCAAAAAAAAAGCGCGCAGTTCATCGTCTTTTTTAATTGCATCCATTTTGCGCTGCTGTGTTTCGCTGTTTATTATGTATGGGTTTTCGCCATCAATATAAAAAAAATACAAACCAGCTTCTAATAATAGATCATCTAACTTAACGCTTTTAAGCCTGTAAAGAATGTCGTTTAGTTGGTCCTTGCTTTTAGTATGAAATTCTTTTAGCTTATCGCGTGTCATGTTTTGCCACGGCATTTCTTCAACCGTTTCTAAAATGCCGTTTAGCTTTTCAACTACTTCTGTTTTGTGAATACCAAAATCAATAGCGGTCATAGCTTCTTCAATCCTTTGCGCACGTTCACGCGTTAAGTTTGCAGGATTCTTTAAAATATAAAAGTTATTACCAGCGCGGTCAGTAAATACTCTTGTCAATTCTATACGCTGCTTTGTAGTTTCGGGAATGTAGGTTTTAAGCCACTTCTGGTAATTACTTTCGTTTTGTTCTGCCCTGTTTCTTTTTCTGAAAATCATGTGTATTTAATTTGGTTGTAAAGTTAGGAGAAAAAAAGATAAAATATTTTATAAAATTTTTATAAAATTATTTTCAGTTCTATAAGTAATGTGTAATTTTGTATCAAACAAAATCAAATTTTTTAATTTTTAAAACATCACATCATGAAAACACTACTTTTTATTTTACTATTTAGCGCCGCAGCATACGCGCAAACAGACACTATGTACTGCATTCAGATACTTAGCACAAGACACCCAGAATTCATACGCGCTGAACATTTAGCGATGTGTACAATAGAACAGGCGCAAGTAGAACAAACAGATAGCCTATACCGGATTATGTTTGTTTACAACACTTATGAAGAGGCAGAAATTATGTTAACCACTTGGAAGCGCGCACACAAAGACGCGTTTATTTGCCGCCGTACATCACAACAAGTTTTAAACTTTTATCAATTTTACACTTATGATTAAGCATATAGATATTAAAGGAAATAACCACCGAAACAAAAAAGGTATTCTACAGCAGTTCTTAACCGAAGCGCAAAAGTATAAGCCGCTTACATTTGAACAGGAACGAACCGCAACACGCGACCAGCTAATAAATCACAATATGTTATTTGCGGCATCAGTTGCGTTTCGTTACGATACTGCACAAGTTGATATAATGGACCTAATTAGTGAAGCTATGTTTGGCCTAATCAAAGCTGCCGATACGTTTAACCCAGCGTTTGAAAACAAGTTTATCAGTTACGCATTATTTCAGATTCAGCGCTACATTAAAGACTTTATTGATACTAAAAAAAACTGCGTAAGGCTGCCGCATCGAATATCACAGGTTAAATACCAAATCGGTAAGTATGAAGAAACAGATAGTTACCTGTTATCGGAAAAACTAAACATACCTGAAAACATTATTAAATCAGCGCAAAGTATTACAGGTTTTGTCAGCTTAGACGATACTAATTTTGATGGCGATATTATTTATCAAGTTGCATCAGATGATCAAACAGATAAACACGTTTTACAGTTAGAACTAAAAGAACTTTACAACGAAGTTACCGAATGTTTAACAGGCCGTGAATTAGAAGTTTTAAGGTATAGATACTTTGATAACTTCCCGCAAGATTTAAGCCAAGTAGCTGAAAAACTAAAAGTTTGCCGTGAACGTGTCAGGCAAATAGAAAAACAAGCGTATAAAAAAATAAGAAATAAATATGCAAACGGAATCTAAATGGATACGCGAACTAATATTAAGCGGTCAAACTGATAATATTGAACTTGGTTTAATCCTTAATGATTCGTTTAAATGTTTTCCGTTAACCCGTAAGTTTTACAGAAAACATAAGCGCTTTAAATTCTGGCAGCCATCGCGGCATTATTCAGTTTTAGAATCAGAATCGCGTTATTATTCGTGGGTTTCATTATTAAATAACGAACTAAAAACGCACAGGGCATACTTTTGGTTAGACTTTAAAGAACCTAAGTACAAAACGCCTTGGGAGCATTGGCAGCTGCATATTACCAATCATTTCAAATGGCCTTATAATGGTCCAATGTTTACAGGCGGCGGCCATCCTTATACTACTATGTTTATACGAGGTCACAATTTGTGATTTCAAGTTAGACCACCTCGTTGGCTTCAACGGGGTGTTATTTTACTTTGCGGCCTTAAAGTAACATAACCACCTATACTACTATGTTCACAAAATACTAATGTTCATTTTACGTGAACGCTAATACATTTTACCATTAGCCAAAAACTTATCAGCCCAAACGTTAACCTGTTCTACATAAAAATCGCCATTGTCAGTTATATTGACGATGGCGAAACCATTTGCCCACAATTGGCGCTGGAATCGCGGCATATAGCTAAAGCCTTTAGATTTAATATCATATAACCCGCCAATGTTAAACGCGGCCCTATTACCTGAGTGATAACATTGAACCCGGTGTGTATGGCCAAACATAACTGAGTGTTGCGTTTTGTCTAAATGCGCTTTAGCCGCGTGAATAGATGTATAAACGCCGTGAACTATATCTAAGTGTTTGCCCAACGTGAAATAGTCACTTTGCCAATCTGTTTTTACTTCCCATCCACGTTCATACAGGTATAGCGCATCAGTAGGATTTATTAGCGCGCCGCCGTATTTAGGGTTGTCCTTTTCTTTGATGTGCCTGAAGTATCGGTCTTCATGGTTGCCAAATAAAAAATACTTCTTAGCACCTTTGAACGCGCTGTTAATATCGTCAATGCCCTGCAATCCATCAATGTATTCATCCTGTAATGTAAGGCCCGATAAGTTGGCCAATGATTCAGCATTATAGCTGCCAAGTGTATAAAGATCTAAATAATCACCCGCTAAAACAATGCCGTGTAAATTTGTGCCAAGTTCAGATATAAGCCTTAATAGTTTTTGCCAAAGTATCTGATTGTGAAACGGTCTATGTACATCACTAACAACTAACCAGCGCTGCAAACTTTTGTTTTGTCGGCGCTTTTCATTTATTATGTTTTTCCAATATTCTACTTCTTCATTAGAATGTACTTTAATTTTGGGGCGGTAAATCATAGGATTATAGTTTTATATCTTGACAAAACGTGTTAAGTAAGTATCTAAGATTATCAAGTAAGTCGGCCTGCCTTTCTTCACCTTTGCCTTTAATTATGCGCCTGCTGTTATCAGATTTAATTCTAAGGCAATCCATACGTAAACCCGGGCATTTATCTTCATAAATCTGAAAGTCTGGGCACATGCTTATAATAGTGTTTGTTTGCACGTAGCTTTCAGCGTGTAATGGATTAGCTTTAGGCACTACAAAAAACCGCGCTGGTAATTGCAGTTCTTCTTGTATTATTTCGTAGTATGTTTTAGATACGCGCTGCCTACCATCGGAACGATCACCTGATGCATCACCTGTAATCAGTAGCGGTATAGTACAGGGATAAATAGCAGTATCAGACCAACGACCTATTTTTTTATTCGTTTCGGCAAATACCCATTCGCGAAACGCTTGACACGTGTCATAGATTGATGCTTCACCGCGTTCTTCACTACCTATCTTAAATTCTTTAACGATGTGTATACCGTAACGATAACGTGAACGTGCTGATACATCAGGCGCCAATGTAGTTTTGCGCATAACGGCCGCGGTCATTGGTATCTTGTTAAAGTCAAACGAAACGTAAATCTGCTCTGTTTCCCAATTGATTTTTTTTGACTGCTGAAATACTTTTTGTTGAATGCTTTTATCTTTTAAAACATAAACCCATGCTTCACCACTATAATCAACAAAAACAGATTTGTATTCTTGCTCAAATGTTAGCCTATCTAAGTCACGGCTGGCATCGGCAACTTCATCGGGATCAATCGCCGGGTTATCTGTTGTTTCCATGCGAAACGTTATCCAACTTTCAGAACCGTTTTCGCTTTGTGGCAAATCTATGTCATTATAACAATTCTTTTCGACATTGCCAGCCTTAGCGCCGTTGCGGCATAGTTCATACCAATAGTTATCTTTGCCCGCTGCTGTACCAATAAAAAACGCCTCACCTTTGTAGTCGGTTAAGGTAGGGCGTGAAACTGTTTTCCAATGGTATTCTAATATGTGCGAAGGTATCTTTTGTGTTTCTTCATATATTACCCGGTGATACTTTCGACCGCGCCCTTTATCCTTTCGCCCTTCATCACCGATAGACCACACTTCTAAAACACCGCCGTTAAGAAACTGCATTATTTTTGATGTTTCATCTTTGTGCTTAATGATTCCGCCTTCAGATATTGTTTTATAAGTATCTACAATCTTATTCCAGCTTTGTGCAAAATCTTTAAAGTCATCGACAAAGATACCTACAAACTTACCTTCAAATACTGCTGGTGATATTAGCGGCAATGCAACAGAAGTTATCAATTCAGTTTTGCCGAACCTACGCGCGCAAACTATACAGTTAAACCTTCGCTTATTATCTAATATTCGTTTTTGCCCGGTATGTGGCTTATAAAGCTGTATGTTTATGTTACGCGGCACTACTTAGCTTCAGGTGGATATTGAATGTTGATGTTTATGTTTTTATCGTCAGGATTCATATCTTGTCTGAATACTGAAAGCCTTACTAATTCGTTTTCATCTGCAATTAGTTTATATAATGCCATTTGTAATGCAGGTGCATTTGACTTATACCATTTTGAACGTAAAGAAACTTTTAACTCAATACGATTTAACTCCATAAGTTCTTTTAGTTCGTTAAGTTCGTTTGAATCAGGTCTAAAATAATCATAAAATGTAGGTTTTGAACATGGTAAAAAAGCTATAACATCATCCATAAAGAATAATTTATGTTTTGTTATTGCATCTTTTGCTTGTTCAAATACTTTTTTTCTGTCGTATGCCATTTTTATATTATTTGTCCGTTTCGTTTAATTGTTAATGTCGGGTCAAGCTTTTTCATTCTGTCGATAATGACTTGGCAGTATTTCGGATCAAGTTCCATGCCGTAACATTTGCGCTTTAATTGATGAGCTGCCAACATTGTTGAGCCTCCACCTAAAAATGAGTCATGAATTAGGCCATTTTTTTCGCTGCTATTTTTTATCGCTATATATGGGACTCCGATAGGTTTGGGTGTTTTATGTTCTGTCTTTCTATCAACATCTACTTCCCAAACATCTGATTGAGACCTGTCACCAAAAAATGGAGCTTTATTTTTTGTTACATAAACAATGAATTCATGCTGAAATCTATATCTTTTACCAAGACCCCAAATATTTTTTTTCCAAACAATGCAATGTTTTAATTCATACTCACATTGTTCTATTTGTTTTTTTACCCTATCATAGATTCTATAATCGCAACATATATAGACAGAATGAGAATTGTAGAATTTAAAAACATCTAATAAAAATTGGTCAAACTCATGCCATTCCATATTGTCATTAGCAAACCATTCTGATGGGTCAAGTCTGGTTTCAGATTTTGATTCACTTTTTTTCCAACTTTTAAGAGCATTATATGGTGGGTCAGTAAAAACCATATCAGCCTTCTCACCATTCATCAACTTTGCAACCGCATCGCTGTCGGTACTATCCCCACATAGTAACCTATGCTCGCCTATCTCGAATAAATCCCCAATGACTATATCCGTTTCGATGCCTCCGTCTGGCACTTCGTAATCATCTTCTTCAGCTTCTAAAATTAAATCATTTTCCATTTCAGGAACATCCAAACCCCATTCTTCTAATTCTTCAGCTATCCATTCATTTTTAAGCATATCCCAATCCCATTCACCATATCCTACATTATCTTTAATAATAAATTCGCGTTGCTGTTCATCTGTTAGTTCATCAGCTATAATAATTGGTATTTCTTTTAAGCCAGCATCTTTACAAGCCTTTAAACGCATATTTCCACCTAAAACTATTAAATCAGAATTTACTACGATTGGTCTTATTTTTAGCATTTCAGGAAACTCCTGTATTGATTTAACAAGTTTTTTAAACTTATCATCTTTAATTATACGAGGATTATTAGGATTTGACTTTACATCTTTTAGTTTTACTATCTTTATTCCTTTCATATTTTCGTTTTAAGCAACTTTAAATAACTTTTGATATCTACACACCACTTTAATATAAAAATGCCTTAAAACAGCTTTTAAATGCTTTATAGGCTATTATCTATATTATTATTAGTATTATTATTTATATTATTATTATTATTTATTATTATTGTTAACACTTGTTACATTAAGTGTAACACATAACTTATTGATATATAGTACATGTTACACTGTTACGTATGTTACACTATATTCTACATATATGTGAGAGTAAGTATAAAAAATACACGCATATACGTGTTGAAGTGGTGTAACAAGTGTAACAGCGTAACAAGCTATGATTATCAGCGTTTTATGCGTTACAATTGGCGTAACATGGTGTTAACAAGTAGAAAGAACGTTTTAAGCAGTAGGCTGCCGTAATGGCAAAAGTAAAGGTAATATTTGAAAAATCATAGTATTAGGTAAATAAATTTATAATTTCAATATTTTATTAAAACATGATATATCGAAAATTATACGTTTTTTTGTTTTTGTTAGCTTTTTTTTATCATTGGGTAATGTATTTAAATATTCAAAAAATTGCCAATATATACATTTATCATTTATATCATAAACAATAAAAACTGGTATAATATCTTTTGCTTTGCCAAATTCAATTCTTTTTTGCATTTGATATGGTGGCAATCCATGACCATCAAATGGAAAATTAAAACCTTTAGTAAATTTTTCTTGTGCTTTAATTTCACCAACATACCATTTTTCTTGATATTCCCAAAGTATATCTAATTGCATGAATTTTATTCCACGCTTAGATAAAAAATCTCTAAAAATACCTTCTCCTATTAAACCTTGTTTAAATTTTTTTATAACATCTTCAGTAAAAATCATATTCTTGTTTTAATTAAATCTACATAATTTTTTTCAATTTCAATTCCCGTACACAATCTATTTGTATTTTTTGATGCTAAAAGTGTACTCCCTCCACCTGCAAATGGTTCAAGAATTAAATCTCCTTCATTAGTGCTTTTTTTAATTAAATATTCAAGTAAATCAATAGGCTTTTCTGTAGGGTGAATCATTTTATTAGGGTCACATCTATTAAATGAAAGTAAATCTTTATCTCTTGTTCCGTTTAAATCTTTCCATTTTTTATTTATTCCAAAATATATAACATCAAAAGATTTTCCATAAGATTTAAGGTCACCCATTCCAATTATTTTTCTATCCCAAATTAGAATATTTTTTAAAGTAAGATATTTTTCAATAATAGGTCTTAAATGTCCTACATAATCAATACTTCCAAATAAATAAAAATGCGCATCTTCTTTTAAATGCTTTACGGATTCTATTAAAACAGATTCAAATAATTCAATAGTATCTTCAATTTTATCATTTGCAATTTTGTTTTTGTCGCTCCATCCGCTTTTAAAATTCATCCCATAAGGTGGGTCACTTAATAAAAGGTCAAATTTAGGACCGTTATAATTTTTAAGAATTTCTATACTATCTCCATGAATTATAATTTGATTTATATTTTCTACTTTTATTTCTTTTTCAAAAATTTGCTTAGATTCTTCAAATTTAACTTTTTTTTCTTCTTTTTTAATATCCTGATAAGCTTGGTTAATTGAAAGTTCGCCTGTTGAAAGTTTTTCTTTAATTTCAGGTGCTGCCTTTTCTTCAATTTTTTTAACTTTTGCTATTGTATCGTGTGATAAGTTAGCAACTTTAGCAACTTCTTTTACTGAATTAACTTTTTCAATTTCAATATTTTTTACAGGTTTTTCTTCATTAAATAAGTTTAACGCCTTTTCAGATATCTGAAAACCCGTGTTAGTTTTTTCAGCTGCAAGTTTCAAATTTTCTTTAGCCTTTTCTTTAAAAATATCTTCAAGTTCTAAGGCTAATTTTGCACGTGTATAATTGCCTATATTACGCCTTCCAAATTGGTTCAATATCATCCAAACTTTAACATCTTGTTCAGACTTAAATTCTTTAGGTTCTAATTTAAACACTAAACACCAATCCTGTGCTATCTTATACCTATTGTGCCCATCAATAATATAGCCATTCCAAGTTATAATAGCATCGCGAATACCTTCTTGAATGCAATTAGTTTCAAGCTGTTTGTATTCATCGGGCGTTAGCGGTGGAATCAGCTTTTTAAATTCATCTTTAATTTTAAGTTCCATAACATATTTTTTAAAAAACTAAGCCCCGAAATCAATAGGGCAACCACGACCTATATCATTCAGGGCTTTAAATATCTTTTAGTTCTTTTTGTGGTTGCAGAACGTTCACAAATATAACACTTTTATTTTTCTAATTCATCATTAAACGCTGATTTTTTCAGCAAATCAGTATAATTCATACTGCCTTTGCGGCTAACATCGCGGCCAAATATTTTACCAAACTTTTCGGCAGCATCTTTAACGGCGTAAGTTTCGGCGGCGGGTGCAGCTTTTTGCACGCCATCGGTTTTAACGGCGTTCCAATCGGTTGCGCCTGCACCTTTGTCAGTTTGTATTGGTGCCGCGCCTATGCCATCCTGCCACATTGGTTGGCCGTTTATAGGGTTTATTACATGCAGTCTTACAGTTACTACTACTGAGTTAGCTACTATCTGTGTTGAGCGTATTTCAACGTTAAAATTGCCAAAGATACGCGTTAACAGATATTCTATTTTTTCAATAGGTATGTATCGGTAATCGCGAATCATTGGATGCTGAACTAACCACTTAGCTGGTGGATCTTGATTCAATAAAACAGTAAGCGCGTTTTGCTTTAGGCTGTCTTCATTTTCAATTAGAAGTTCCTGAAGTGTTGGAAGTTTTGTTAGTTGTGTCATGGTTTGTTGTTATTTAACCCAGTTAGGCAATGAAAGAATATGTATTTTGTTATCAGTTGTATAGCCGTGGAAATTATTAGTTTCCTTGCATTTTTTAAGCGTTTCGATATCGGCTAAATATTCTTGGCGGCCGCGTTCGATAGCTTCGGGGTCAAGTTCATAAAGTTCTACATTAAATGGCGCTTCTTTTTCAACAGCTATAAATATAAAGCGTTCGGCCTTTGTTAGGTCCATGTAGAACGCAGCTTGAACATGATAGCGGTAATTCCAAACAGATTTAGCAAATTCACCGGGTGCTGAGTTAGTTGTTGTTTTAAGGTCTATACAAACGTTATACTTTGTATTAAGAAAATCAACTTTGCATTTAGCGTCAAGGTCTGCAATTTTACCGAATATAGGCAATTCCGCTTGGCCCTGTTCTAAAAGTATAGCAGCCTTCGGATGTGCTAAAACAGCGTTTCTAATGTTTAGGGCTAATTCGTAATCTTTAAGCGATACAAATAATTCTTTGCCTTCGGATTCAGCAATAAATGATTCATAAATTGCTTTACCTTCTTTTGTACGGCGGTCGCATTCTGGCATAACGGCGTAATTATCCTGATTAAATACAACGCTATGAACTAAACTACCTAAGTTCATGGCTGAAGTTGGCGCTTGTTTTTCGCCTTCTATATAGGCTAAATAATGCGCTGGCGACTTATGTACTAAGTCTAAAAGTGATTTACTGATGTACTCAGTTTTTTTGTGATACTCTTGGTTTGTCATAAATTTTAAAAATATTTTATTAAATAATAGCACAAAATTAAAAAGGTTTTTTAACTTTGCAACACAATTGAACGAAAAAATAAAAAATTTTATGAAAACATTTGAACAGCTATCTATTAGATGCGACATTTTAGGCATCAGTATTTCGGAACTTTGCAGGCGGGCTGATGTAGGGCGGCAAACTGTCGAATACTGGTCTAAGGTAGAACCGCAAACATTGATCATCTATTTTAAACTTATGAATGCTTTAAACCAAATCGAAAATGAACACAATACAGCTACGGCCATATCAATCGAAAAGCGTAAGCGACATAAGAGAGAGTTACCGACAGGGGAATAAAAAAGTTCTATTCGTATTACCAACGGGCGGCGGCAAAACTGAAACGTTCATTTATATGGCAATGGAAGCAGTTGGTAAAGGTAAACGCGTTTATTTCTTAGTGCATAAAAAAAACCTTGTTAATCAGATATCAGAACGTTGCAAAAGATATGGATTAAGACACGGATTTATAGCGGGTAACAGGCCAAAACAGTATTATTTACCAGCGCAAGTTTGCAGCGTTCAAAGTTTAAAGAATCGGTTAAATGAAGTACCGCAACCTGACCTACTAATAATTGATGAAGCGCATCATTCAAACGCTGGAACATGGAAGGATATTTTAGATTTCTACGCGGATTCTGTTTATGTTTTAGGTGTTACTGCTACACCATGGCGCGGCGATGGTCAAGGATTAGGCGATGTATTTAGTGATTTAGTATTAGGGCCATTACCCGCTGAATTAGTGCAAATGGGTAACCTAGTGATGCCTGAATATTATAACTTTAAACCGTTGGCGGATTTTACTAAGATTAAAAAGGATAAAAACGGCGAATATAAAGCTGATGACTTGTTTAAAGAAATGGATAAACCAGCTATAACAGGAAATGCAGTTGAAGAGTATAAGCGTTTGGCACCGGGTGAACCTGCTATTTATAGCTGCGTAAATATTAAGCATGCTGATAACGTTGCAGCGGCATTCAATGAAGCTGGTTTTAAAGCAGTTTCTATAAATGGAAACTTAGATGAAAGCGAGGTTAAAGAAATTATATCGCAATTCGCGAATCGCGATATTCAGATATTAACGTTTTGCGACCTTATAAGTGAAGGTACAGATATACCAGCAGTATCAGTTGTTGGCATGTTACGCCGCACTATGTCACTAAGTTTATATTTACAGATTGTTGGTCGCGGATTAAGACCGATGGAAGGCAAAGACCGATGTTTGATACTTGATCACGTAGGAAATCAGAAATTACATGGGCATCCACTAATGACGCGAGAATGGACATTAGAAGGAATGCAAAAGCGAAAACGTAAAGATACCGATGAACAGATAGATAATGAATACAAAGACTGTACAGAATGCTTTAGGACTTATGAAAAAACACACGTTGCATGTCCTTACTGCGGTTTTGTTGAGCCTATAAAGGTAAGCGAAATTGAACAGGTTGCAGGCGTTGCCGTAAAAGATGAAACAACACTTGACGAACTATTGAAAGTTAAACGTACTGAGCAGGCAAAAAGCCGAACACTTGAAGACTTATGGCAGTTAAAAATTCAGCGCGGTCACAAAGATAAATGGGTTTATTTTCTATTTGAAAGTAGGGTATTAAAAGACAAAGGTTCTATTGAATACATAAATAATAAACACGGATTGAACGCTATAAACCGCGATGATTTAAAAGCTGCTGTAATGCGTAAATGGAACGAATTTTATAAAACTAAAAAACATTGATATGCTTAAAGACATAATTTTATTTACAGCACTTATAGCTGCTGTTATTTACGCTGGCAGTAAACCCGAACCCGAAGTTATTGTAAAAACTATTTACATAACGCGCGACACCTGCGATACTGATTCAGATTTTATTAGAGCAATTGGACAAATTGAGTCCAAAAATACCGACAGCTTAATAGGTGACAGCGGCAGGGCTTTTGGTAGGTATCAGATTCACGATGTTTGTGTTACCGGGTCGGGCCTTAAAGACTTGCTAAATTACCAACACAAAGACATGTTTGATTCAGTTAAAGCTGAGCGTGTGTTTTGGGCGGTTATGGGTATCAATTGCCATGTGTATGCGCAAAAGTACGGCAAATATCCTGATTATGGCGAACTTGCACGTATGTGGAACGGTGGCCCGAATGGTTATCAATATGAAAGCACATTAAATTACCTTAAAAAATTTGAACAATGCCTCGAAAAAAATTAACTGATTACGAAATACTTTTAGAAATTTTTAGGCGGGTTTATGCAGTTAGCGAACCGCCCGCAGATTTCGATGAACTTGTAGCTAATGCCGAACTTAACGAACACGGCCAAAAAGATATCAAGTTCATGAATTACGAATGTGAAGATAAAGTAATGCAAGATATTTTTAACGAAACAATGGCAAAGTATAAAATTAAAGGATATAGACTTAAACAGTTTTCATTTAGTTTTTGGCTTGGCTGTTCACCTAAATCAAAAAAATCATGAGTTTAGATGTTGGATTATACAGAATAAAATATGTTAGCTATGACATGGTTAATTTTCATGAAGAAAAAGAACAACTTTATAGCGCTAACATAAGACACAATTTAAATGTAATGGCTGAACAAGCTGGCATTTATAAAGCACTTTGGCGGCCTTATCAACTGCATAAAGATTATGTTTATAGCGAAGATTATAAAATAGAAATGGCATTTGAAGATTTAGTAACCATAATTGCAACTGACATAATTGATGTTATTGAACAAGGTTTAGATTTACTAAAAAATAGACCTGATTATTTTAGTAAGTTTAATTCACCTAATGGATGGGGTACTTATGTTCATTTTGTGCAGTTTGTTAAAAAATACCTTGCAGCATTAAAACAATATCCTAATTCAATAGTAATAGTAGATAGATAACATGAAAGAACAAGAACTATACAAGGCCCTGCAAGCGCGACACAGCAAACACGGCATATTATTTCGTAACAATACAGGCACAGCATTTCAGGGCAAAAGGGCGGTAATTAACAGCCGCCCTATTATAACTGAGCCGCGGCAAATAACATTTGGCTTATGCGTTGGCAGTTCTGATTTAATCGGATGGACCGAAAAAATTATAACTAAAGATATGGTAGGTAAAAAAATTGCTATATTTACAGCCCTTGAAGTGAAAAACCTTAGCGGTAAATCCACAAAAGAACAAATCAATTTTATTAAACAAGTCAGAAAATCGGGCGGCATTGGTGATATTTTGCGCTGGGTAGATGAAGACTTTAAAGCAGATGAGATATGATAACAGAAGCTGATAACCTACTATCTGAACTTAAAGATGAAGCATTAAAAATGGATGCTTACATCAAAGACGATACTAAGCGCCAAAATTACAGGCAACTTAAAGAACGCCAACTTTTAACGCTGCAAAATATCATTATTGCACTTGAAGAAAAAGAGCAAAGTTTTTTTGAAAAACAAATTACCTTCCCACATTCGAAAGATTTAGAACAAGTTATATTAGGTGCTATCTTAGTAGATAATAACGCCCGCGACAAAGTTAATTTTTTAAGCCCTGAACACTTTTATTTTGATAATCACAAACTTATTTTTGAACTTTGCCAATCGGTTGAAGTAGTAGATATTATTACCGTAGCTGAAAAATTAAAATATCGTTGCGGTGGTCCAGCATATTTAGCTGAATTAACTAATCGTGTTGCAAGTTCGGCAAATTTAGAATACCACGCAAGAATACTAATACAAAAGCATGTGCAGCGCGAATTGATAAAAGTAGGCATAAATATGATAAATTCAATTATCGCTGATACTGACGATGTTTTTGATACCGTACGTGATCTAATGCAAAATATCAAAAAGTTTAACGTTGGTAAACAAATAGTAAGACAATGAAACAACAAAAACCAATAGACTGGGAACAAAAACCAAAACAAACTGCAAAGAAACCTAAAGCAGAACGGCCAGCAGCATCAGCACCTGAAACCGATAAAAAAGGTTTTATAGGTGGATATTTTAGGCCTTTAGGTTGGGGTATTGAAGATGGGCAAATGCTTTATTATTTCTACATTCGTTCAACAATGTCCATTGTAAAATATAAAGCTGTAACAATAAACAAGGCTAATTTATTAAGCATAGCGCCGTTAGAATTTTGGGTAACAAGTTTTCCAAACCGCGACAATAGTAATTACGAAGTAACCACGGCGGCAGATTATCTTATAAATTTCTGCAATGCGATTGGTTTTTATAATACTGAAAACATACGCGGTCGCGGTGCATGGCAAGAAAAAAACGGCGTTGTATTTCATGCTGGGCAACAGTTGATACAAGATAAAAAGCGCTACAATTTAGGCGGCTTAGATACTAAATACAGCTATGTTTATAATAAGGCTATTGATATGCCTATTGAAGCGGCGTTATTGCCTACTGAGGCTGGTATGATACCTAAGATGTTAAATAAATTGAATTGGCAAACAAAGGCCGATGCAATACTATTATCGGGTTGGTTAGCATTGGCGCCAATTTCGGGTATTTTAAAATGGCGGCCTCATGTTTGGATAACAGGACCGCGCGGTAATGGTAAATCATGGGTTTTAGAAAATATTATAAATGAAGTTATCGGCAACATTGCAGTTAGTGTACAGGGCACAGCGGCAACAGAACCAGCAGTAAGGCAAAAACTAAACAGTGATGCACTACCTGTAACCATTGATGAAGGCGAAGGTAATGATGAACGCGCAGCTCAACGGATGCAAGAAATAATAGGATTAGCAAGGGCAGCAAGTAGTGAAAAATCACCTGCAATAGCTAAAGGCGGCAAAGATGGTAAAGCTATTGATTATTTTGTTAGAAGCTGTTTTTTATTTGTAAGTATAAATCCGCAATTAGTAAACGATTCAGACAAACGCCGTTTTTGTGTTTTGGAACTAAAGAAATTACCCGATCCGAAACAATTTAACGAACTTGAAAAGCTAAAAAGCAAAGTTATTACAGATGATTTCGGGCCACGTTTTCAGGCGCGAATGCTAAACTTAGCAGATAACATACAAAAAAGCATTAAGCTATTTACAAACGCCGTATCGTTATTAACTGAAGATAGGGCAGTAGGTGATCAGTTTGGTGCGCTTATGGGCGGTTGGTGGCATACGCTGCACGATGACCCGGTAACGGCCGAAATAGCATTAGAAGAAGCAAACGCAATTTTAGAAATGCGCAAATATGAAGAAGACAAAGAAGATTTGACAGATGAACAAAGATGTTTGCAACAGATTTTAAGTCAAGAAATACGAATAGAAGCCGAAAACTATGTAGGCAATAAAACGATAGGCGAATTAGTTGAATGCGCATTTAATTACCAGCCATCGGTTAAGCCATCACAAGCTGAAGCGAACGAAAGGTTAATGCGTTTAGGTATCCGGGTAATTGGTGATGACTTACTAATACTGAATACATCTGTTTATGTAAAAAAAGTTTTAAGCGGCACGCCTTGGCAAATATCATGGAATACTATCTTATTAAGGCTTAAAGGCGCATCACGGCGAAGTAATACGCGTTTTGCAGCTGGTATGTCTGGGCGCTGCGTTTCAATAAATTTAAAAAATTTATAAAAATTTTTATAAAAATAGTTTAAAATATAAAAAGTGTTTGTATCTTCGTGTCAGGATTTGATTAAATGACAACAAAAAACTTTAGATTATGAACACATATTTAAGATTTACAGAAATTGAACCAACGCAAAATGAAATATCTTACAATGGTTTTAATAACACAGAATTAAAAGGTATTTGTTGTTTTGAATTAAATGATGAAGAATCATTATATTTTCAATCAAGAAAAATAGCTGAAAAATATTCTAATTATGTAAAAAACTCAAATGGTATAGCTTTTATTTTTCAAGGTAAATTTATTGAAGAAAATTTTAATAATGAAGGTGTAATTGCAAAATATAATAATACAATTGAAAAAATACAACTAATACATACTGAACACGGATATAAAATATTATAATAAACATACTTTAACAACAAAAAACTTCACACAATGAAAACTATCAATGATTTAAAAGCAGCACTATTAGCTCAGTATTGGGATACAGAAGAATCTAAAAACTTACAAGAAACTCACATCGAAGTAAGTGCAGATTCTGGAATCATCTACGGCAGCATGATTTGCTGCAACGGATTAGGCAGCATTTTTGGGTGCGGCGTTTATACCGACATGGATAAAAAAGGTTTTGAACATTTGTTTGAACCCGGTAAAACATTTTTAATTGAACTTTAAAAAACTTCACACAATGAAAAGAATTATCACATTTACCAGCAAGTTTAACATAGGCGATATAGTAACCTATGATGACAGAATGACAAAGCCTTACACATCTAAAATTATTGATATTAAGTTTACTGATTCTTATCAGTACATGTACAGACTTGAAGATAAAATAGGCATTTGGTTAACCGACAGATATTTAACAAATGACACCAAAGGATAAAGCAACCGAACTTATAGAACGTTATAGCTTTGGTCGCTGGCAACAAATGAACGATGTTGAAAAGCTACACACTATAAACATTTGTTTAATGGTTGCTGACGAATTAGGCGATTGCGTTGTATCAGATTTGTTAGTACACGATTTGACAGATGAAAAAACTACT
>Ga0208235_1000037_pt1 | contig 44115 bp, 66 predicted proteins | sample LakMenEpi22Oct12_FD_150727 | JGI IMG/M metagenome (GOLD analysis project Ga0208235, IMG submission 150727) | Freshwater microbial communities from Lake Mendota, WI - 22OCT2012 deep hole epilimnion (SPAdes) | ecosystem: Environmental > Aquatic > Freshwater > Lake > Epilimnion/Euphotic zone ... | reverse complement strand
TTATAACCGAATCTCAATTTAATAGAATAATAACAGAACAAACATCGTCTGATTTATATTCAGCCGTGTTAGGTTATTTGGATTTATATGGTAGTGAAATTATGAATACCGCAAAAGACAAACTGAAAATGCTTTCAGCAAAAAAAGAAGTTATGAAATTTTGCGAAAATAAAAGAGATGGAAAATCACCGTCAAAATTCACATTACCAGAAAGTACCGCATTATTCAACAGCATATTAAAGTTAATTAAAAAAAGTTCAAACATTAAATCACTAGTTGATAGAGGTAAAACTATTAAACACACATAATATGTTTATGTAAGTTTAACACCATCTTGAATAGCATCGTCAAATCCTCTTTTAAAAAAATTATTGATTTCTAATACCCCTCTGATCCCTTCTAAATTTATTTCTTCAGCTAATAATACAACTTTACCAAGATCATTACAATCATTAATCTCGTAAGAATCTTTAATTTTATTTTTAATCATGGATTCAACCCATTTAACAATATATTTTTTACTTACAACGGGATCCATAGACACATATTTAAATAGTTCTACAAAAAATTCATAATTAAAAAATAACATTCTATGTTGATTTAATTCAATAACCCATTCGTTTCTGTCAGAAAACATTACCCAAATTGAACCTTTATAGTAATATAAACTAGTCCCTATAAGAGATTCATTAATAAAACTTTTCATTAATTTTTCCATAAAGATGTTATTTAATTATTTGTCTTACAAATATATTAAAAATTATCAATAATAAAAAATAAAATTTTGGGAATTACCTTTCTAACAATCTTGTGAGTCCTGAATTATACCTTCTTCAAGTATTCTTTCTACCACAGGTTGAATTGATGGTATCTGAGCACAGGTTTGTTTAATCCCATTTTTAATTACACCATCAACCCTACTTTTATGGTGATAAGTATCGTCATAAGTTTCTTTAATTCCATCTCTTATAGTTCGGACAACTTCTCGTCTTCTATGATGAGTTTTATCAAAAGTTTCTTTCACGCCGTGTTGTAAAGTATCTTTAACACCATAAACAAACGGTGCACTTGAACAAATAGTGTGTTTAACCCCCATTTTCTATAACATATTCAACTTCCTCATTTTGTTTTGGAGATTCAAGTTGGTGAACTATTTTACCTTTCATTTCTATAGAACCTAAGTAACCACCAGCTTCAGTGTGTTTAACACCATTTTGAATGGCGTCTTCAATAAAATAATCACGATTATCAGGCGCACCAATTTTTGTTTCTTTAACCCCATTTTGAATGGTGTCTTCAACTTTTTTCCCAACCCACTTTGGATTACCTATTCCGCCAACATATTTTACCCCATTTTGTAATGTGTCTTCAACGTGAGCACCAAAACCAATAGAAGTAAATGTTCCTTCTTCCACACTTAGGGTTTTTTTAACCCCATTTTGAATGATATCATCAAATCTCTCATCACCATCTAACCAATCACCATATTCGGTATGTTTTACCCCATTTTGAATGGTATCTTCAACGCTTTTAATGAAGTCGAAATTTTCGACTTCGGTGTCTTTCACCCCATTTTGAATGATGTGTTCAACTGCAAACGTATTTTGATAAGTTGAAACTCGGATGTCTTTCACCCCATTTTGAATTGTGTGTTCAACTATTTCTTTATCAGCGCTAAAAATACCAATACCATAATTGGAATAGGTGTCTTTCACCCCATTTTGAATGGTGTGTTCAACAAATTCAATATTTTCGGAGTAGTCCTCATTAATACGTTTCACCCCAGTTATAACATTATCTTCAACCCATTTGGTAATATAGTGTTGATTTTCAATAACATCCATTGAAAGGTATACCAATATTCCTTGAAAAAAATTATAATTATACCATAGAGTACCTCCCTTTGTGAGTTCGATTACCCATCTTTTACTTTCCGTAAATATAAGCCATGTCGAGTCTTTGGTTTTATATGTATCGACTCCTTGGGTTGCATCATTAATTAATCGGTTAATTACTTTATTCATATTGCAAATATAATAATTAAGGATTTAACAAACAATACATAATTATTTTTTACCTTTGGAAATAACTCTGAACGCAGGGAGTCTTTTACCATTAACAGTTGGCATTCCGTATTCATTTTTTACCAATACTTTTGACTGTTGTTTTTTTGGTCTCATCTACAGATGACATATGTAGATAACAATTTATAAAAATGGTTTAGACTGTAAGGATAGTAGAAATCTTTAAATAAAAAAATAATTTGAATAAATTATTTATCCATCTTATCACAATCTCGTGATTGGGTAATTATAACATTTGTACTAATCCCAATATAATTTTCAATATTACGTGCGATTTTAGTAGTGGTCTCCTCACCATAATAATCGGGTGTTAAGATTAAAACAATATAATCATCTAAATCAGGTATGAATATAGCAACCACATCACAAATAGTCCTTTGAAAATAACTTAAAACAAGTTTTTCAATAATATGACCTAATTTACCTCTATCAACATCATCTTTTTTGAATTTTTTAACAACATTAGTTAATTGTTCTTCACTAATAATGTATTTCATATTAAAATCCCGTTATTTTTTTACGATTAATAACATCAACAACATCTAAATAAAAATCTTCAAGATCTCTTTCACCAGATTCTATTTTTTGTAATACCTCAGGTTTAGAATATAAAGTATTTTTAACAATAAAGTCAATCATTTCATCATCTGTAATACCTTCAGGTTTTTCAGGTTCAGGAACACAATCATCTACACTTTCAGATGTATCTATTTTATCAACATATAATCCAGATTCTCCAACCATTTGTTCAAACTTTGGAATCATTACATCTTGGTACCATTCTTCAATAACATGGAAAACATATGTTGGTTTAACACTAAATAATTTAGATATAGTTTTTACAAGTTCTCTATCAAGGTATAAATAACCATCTTTAAAATTACCGTCAACATCAAAATTATAATAAACACTTATTGTATTTTTTCCATCAATACACCAATCTTCACTAAGATTACCATAATTACGAGATTTTTTACCAATCTTTCTAGTACCACCTTCTATGTATTGATTCAAATACTTATTAATCCCATTCTGTAATGCAGGACTACTTCTATTGAATCTGCTGAATTGTTCTTCTGTGATTATGATTTTCATTAATAATAAATACAATTATAAATAAAAAACCAAAATTAAATTGGAAAATAAAAAATAATTTAATAAATTTGTCCCATGTTTAAAATGTATGAAGTCTATAAAATGATGAAGCATGATACACTAAAAACATTGGACTTATTTGAAAAAATTAAATATACTAATCCAAAGATATTAGAAATAATGTTTGGAAAAGGATTATGGCTTAAACCAACAACAGAATTATGATTAACAATTTAGAAATAATTAAACCGCTTTTGAACTTTGATAAGGAAGGTGACTTCTACATGCTTTATGTGTTCAAAAGAAAGAAAGACCAACCTGAAGGTGAAAAGGACAACCATCAATCGGTAAGGACCATTAAGACCTATTGTATTGAAAGTATTGATCACCTTGAACGTAGATATGACGAGATTAAACAACTTTGTGAGATGTTTAAGGCTCGTGCATATATTCATGTTCAAAAACAAAATCACTTTGATGTTTCATTAAATATGATGGTTAACTTGGCGCAACGTATCCAAAACGGACAACACAATCAAAAAGGTTTATTTGATTCAGTTGTGGGTCAAATTAAAACCCAAGAAAAAAGATGGATTGTTGATGTTGATATGAAGAGTGAAGAAGCCTTGTTGAAGATTATGAAACTTGTTAATTCATGCAGACCTGAAGGAAATAAAATCTATGCCGCCATCCCAACCAAAAGTGGTTACCACCTAATCACTGGTAGATTTGATGTCATGGAGTTCAACAAGATTATGGCTTTACAAGGTGATGTACCTGATATCCAAAAGAAGAACCCAACTTTACTTTATTTACCTGACTCATTAAACTAATACAACAATGGAAGTATCAATGGACGGATTGAGGAGACAGTTGTTAAGGAACTACAACTCCCTCGCAGAAAAATTAAATAAGAATATCAAGGACAAATCTTGGGATTCTCATGTCTCAATTGACGTAGATTCAATCCAAAAAGAAATGGATGGTCTTCGTGATTGTATCGTGACTTTAGCATTCACTTACCAAGATGGTGAAGGTGGATGGAAAGAAATGGATGAAAACACGCATTTTGAATTATTTAACCCTGAAGAAGATTAAAATTATGAAAATAGACGAATTTAACGAAAAGTACAAAGATTATCTTGAAGATGGTCATTACGGTTTGGATATTGGTTATCCATCTGTTATTGAATATTTGGATGAAGTATTTCAGGACTTAATCAAAATTCCTGGTTTTAAATACAGTCAAATAAAACTGAAGTTTAACTCAGCAAGATTTTATACTAATCTTTATGAAATTATGCCAAGATTTGGTAGATTAATTGATAGTAAGATTGAAAAAGAAATTGATTTTTTAGTTAGAGTTGAGGATGAGGTTTACAAACGTTTAAATAAAAAAGAAGAATAATATTAAAAAAACAATTATCTTTGTAATCTAAATAATAAAAATATGATAACATTATTAATTTTAACAGGTGGTTTATTCGGAGCAGTTTTAATTGGATTTTTATATCACACCATACAATTGAAATCACGAAAATCAGAATTTAAAGATTGGATTGTTGGTGATAAAATAATTCTAAAAACAGATAGTGAAGAATATTACGCAATACAAAAGTTGAATCAAAGTTTGGTAAAGGTTGTTGGTTGGAATGAATACAACATTTATCTTGAAATTGGTGATACCACATACAAATGCGAGTGGTCTTGTTTTAACACAAACAAGTCTGCGTTATGGAGACGTAACTATGATGAGTGTAAAAAATCTATGGGAGTAGAACCAGGATTCAAATCAGAACTTGGTGAATCAAAATCAGGTGGAAAGATTGATGGAAAACCGATTGAATTATTAAATGAAATTGAGTGCGAAGTATATCTTAAAGCTGCAATCGATGATCAAGATTATGAAACCGCAGAATTAATTAGAAAAAGAATGGAGAAATTCAGATAATCAATTACTATAAGATAATCAATTACTATAAGATAATTAATTTATCTTATAGTAATTTTATTTATTCTCCCCATACAATACATTTGAATATTTTGGAAATTCTTTGTCGAATTTTTTTATAAAAATACCTGATAAAATATTACACATATTTTCTTCAGGTCCTCCGATGTTTTGAATTTTAGCATTGTCTTTTAATCCCATTTTTTGGTGTTGGAATTCGTGAACCCATTCATGACTTAATGTTCTAAGAATATCAATCAATAATCTATTGCCACTTAACACAAATATTTCACCTTTAGGAAATCTAACACCTGTGGTCATTTTTACACTCCTATCAGGTAAAAAATTAATGTAAACATCCTTCTTCAATGGTAAATGAGTCTGAACAAATTTAACAAACTCTTTAATAACATTGATTTGTTTTGATGTTATTGAATTATCAATATTTTTGAAACATACCTTCATTGTTAATAAATATATTAAAGTTCAGATATCTTCACCAATGTGCGGAAAGGGTTGATTTCCCTAATATTGAGTTGATAATTGTTTTGATAAATCTAAATTAATCATTTTCACATATTTAAAAAGTATCCCATTCTGTTAAGACAAACTCAAGTTTAATGTCGCATATTTGACCATATCTATTCTTCCAAACATATACACACAAACCACCACTTGAAGACATATATGGTTGGTGATAAGACCATTTTTTACTACCTTTCAAACCTTCAATAGCACTTTCAATTCTATCTCTTGCAGATTCTTTCAATTGTTGAATACTTGGGACTTGGTTAATATATCCCCAAGTCCAATTCAAATGGTCCATTACCACTTTGCACTTCTCAAAGTTGAATTCTTTTAAGATTTCGTCAATAAGTTCTTGTTCAGTTTTATGTAATTGTATCATGGTGTTCACCTATTTTTTTAATTCTATACTTGTAACCTGAATCTGAATTAATCTCAAAACGGCTTCTCATATCTTCCGCTTGTTCTATTGTATCAAATTCTAATACTTCTCCTTCACCATCTAAGATGATTACTGGTAATTCGGTTGACCTAACCAAATTTTTGACCATTTTTATAATTATATAACTCATGGTACAATAATAAGAAAAAATCCCCAGCTTTTCAAGGTTGAGGATTCTTTTTTTTAAATTGTTTTCACGATAGATTCTGTCATTCCTTCCCACTTTCTGATTTGGCGTTTTGGGATTGTAAATTCAAATTCACCAATCTCATCAACACGATTCAAGTAATCTTGACGGAAACGTTCAACCTCAGACCTGTCTTTGATGTATTCCATCTTCATGTGTCTTGCACATGTCTTACCCATTTTGGTTAACATTGAGAACTCATCGGTCAATTCACGTCCACAACACACACAAAGGTTACCACGTTTAACGGTCATCTTACCTGAGAACTTGATTGCCTTTGGACTAACAGACAATAAACGGGTGATGTCAATCAATACAGGATTAAATTCCAATCCGTAGGTTTCTTTCAAGTCTTGACCAACATTACGACCGATAATCAAAGTCTCACCTGGAGTTGGCCAATTCATCTGAACGGTTCTTTCGTTCTCTTCTCTTTGGAAGATGTTAACAACCGCTTCTTCTTGTCTTGGAGTTAATTTACCATACTTATTGATGGTATCTTTCATTTTCGCAATGAAAGAATTTTTTCCTGCGTAGTTTTGAACTTTTTCGATTGTGGTGGTATCTGTATTTGTCATATCTTTATTGTTTTGTGAATACAAAGATACAACTTAAATCGGAACTACCAAACAATTTTTAATATTCCACCCAATTTTTTTTATAATCTTTGTTGGTTACACAAAATCTAGCATATTCATTAATCTGAGGGTATCCAGTATTATAATATCCACATATTAACCCCCAATCATTATATTGTTTACGTAGTTTATGTAACAGTTTCATTGATAGTTGAACATTCAGGTCAATGTTATGTAATAGTTCCTTTTGAGTAATGTTCCTACCACTGATGTAATTTGCTGTTTTTGGCATAATCTGCATTGGCCCTTTAGCTCCAGCAAATGATGTTAACTTCCCATGGTAATCCCAATCAAATGGTCCTTGATACCTTGTTTCAAGGAAGGCAATATTGTATGCAATATATTTTGGGATTTTATATTCATTAGAATATTTCTCAATTGAAGTATAAACCTGAAGACTGTATGGTGAGTTTGGGTTACCTCCAATGTTTTCAAGTTTATAACCTTCGTTTGGTCTTGTTAATCCCACCAAATTAAAAGCTGCAAGGATTACCATAACGGCAAACAACAAATAGAAATATTTTAGTCCATTCTTTACCATCAATTAGAAGGTGTTTTAGGTGATGATGCTTGACCCCAAATGTTTTTTGCGTACAAATTAAAAATCATGTACCCAACAGAATCTTGATAAATGGTATATGAACCATCTTTCTTTCTGATAACCAATAGATTATTGTTTTCATCAATTGCAAGTTTAACCTCATCTTTTTTAACAGAAACAACTGGTGTTTGTTTTGTGTAGTTTACTTTAATGTAATTGTAGTAGTATCCGATTGACCCTCCCGCCACAAAACTAAGAGAGATTACGGTATAAAACGATAATTGTTTTAGTGCGGTTTTTAATTTTTCTTTAATATTTTCCATATGTTAATTATAAGAAATCCCCCTTGACCAATCAAGGGGGATTTTATTTTAGTTTTGAGTGAAGGCTTTGTCCGCCCATGTTTTGGCTCCCATTTTTTCCCATATCTTTGAATCGCACATATCAGGGAATGACTTTCTCATGTTTCCAACCGTCAAAACATCCAAGAATGATTTATCGATTGAATACCATTTGTTTCCTTTGGTTGTTAAAACATTGTGCCAAAGTTCAACACCATTTTTATAAACACATTTAACCTGAATATTCACCAAAGAGTTTTTCTTATATGCTGTGATTACACTACGAGGAGTTCCTTTGATGTCATGAATATTTATAAAACCAGCATTACATTTTCCAGCAATACGGAATTCATATTCCTGATTTAAGTCTTTAATATTATTAGAGACCATTACAGATATTTTCTTATCATCGATATTCGTTTCAAAAGATCCATAAAATACGTCTCCCGCCAAAATACCTTCAGTTAATTTGATGATGTTTTTTTCTGTTGCTGTGTTTGTAGTTGTCATATCTTTATCGTTTTGTGAATACAAAGATACAATTTAAATCGGAACTACCAAATTATTTTTTACAAATATTTTCTTGGAAACAAAATTGTCCAACACCTTCAATATATCCATACCTCATATCAATATGTGTGTCCTCTGTGTAGGGTGATTCAAGACCGCACTGAATACATTTATCATACTTTAAGTTAGAATATTCATGATATTTTTTTCTAATGTAATTACCCAACTCATAATTATTCGGATGATTCTTGATATCTTCTTCAGTTATTGTTATTTTAAAGTCCATAATTGTTTTAACTTACATAATAAATATATATAATCATTTTTACAAATCAAATCTATTTATTACATATGAGTTTAGATTTTAAAAAAGAATCAGTCCTTGCTGAAAAATTGAAGTACCTTTATAAAGCGGAACTACAACAAAAGAAATGCATTGTAAAAGAAATGGATGTAGAATTTGAAACCATGGAAAATACTGATGGCGTTAGAATAATAGAACGAGTGAATATTGACATGGATTTTGAATATGAAGGTGCACTTGATGGATATGAACCACATATTTTTACCTCAGACCTTAATAGATTGTTTGAAACTGTTAGAGGTGTTATTACACAATATACCCCAACTCAAGAAGGAAAGTTAAAATCAGGTGATGATAATGTTTATGTATCAGATGTAATGATATTTAAAATAAATTACGAACTTGAAAATGTTCACACATTCTCAGTATCTCTTAGCATAACATACCCTAGTTAATATGAACGAGAAATTACAAAGGCTATCAACCAAAATGGTTGGACTATTTTCTGAGGACTTTAAAAACGCTCAAGATTGTTATATCCGTTTTAATAATGTATATAAACAACAATTTGAGTATTTCCAAAACTTTGACCCTTCAAACATACTTAAATTAGTTTTATACATATATTCACTTAAAAACACAGGTAACTTTAAATTGGCTGAAAATATATTAAATAAATCAGGTTTTGCTTCCTTATTTATTATGGAGCCAGATTATTATCAAGCAAAATGCGATGAGTGCGGCGGCGATAGTTCACTTCGTTGTGGTTATTGTGGCGGAGAAGGAAGTATTGAATGCAATAAATGTATTGGTAATGGAACGGTTAATTGTGAAACCTGTAATGGAGATGGGAGAATTGAAGTGGATGGTGAGGATAATGAATACGTAGACTGTAATTATTGTTATGGTAGTGGTGAAATTGGTTGTGACGAATGTGGTGGTAGCGGTAATGAATATTGTGAAAACTGTGATGGACGTGGGACTGAAGACTGTTCAACTTGTGACGGTGACGGACAGGTAGAAACAAATGAACATGAATACAAATATTATTTTATAATTACTTGGAATAGTTTTATTAAGGACAAATGCGAACTTGAATCAGGTACAATGACACCAGCACTTTCAGAATACGATTTTGACCGTCTAAGTGATGAATATATTGTATTAGGTTATGATGAAAAACATTCTGAGTTTCGTTCTGCAGTCCTACCTAATGACGTTTATTGCGCAAACTATGAAGATGAGCCAAAACTATATAAAAGTTATTATCGTATTTGGATGGATAACGATGGATTAGAAAAATACACACTATAATGTCAGATTTAAAAACATTTCTTAAAGTAGCACAAAAGTTGGGTTATCCTAATCCATCACCCAATTCATTGGTAATTGCCAACTCAATTAACTATAACCTTAATAATTTTATAGAAGATTTAATATTAGAAGTAGGTCAAGAAAGAGCAAATGAATTTGTTAACAAGACTTTTTCATCGTTAGGTGCCACTTATTCACCTGGAATTAAAATAGATTTAAGTGACAGGGTTGGTGAGACTGGTTCATATATCTATCTAATCATCAACGGATTTGATTTTGTTGAGGGTGATGAAGAATATAAAGAAGTATGGATACATTATACTTGGGGTGATTCCATGTTAATTCATGATGGTGAAGAAAAAACTTTAGACGACATATATGATGAAGTTGACTTAGGTACAATGGGTGAATATGGTGAATTTATGGACGATATTCAATACGAATGTATATCTCAAATATTCAAAAAAACAGGATTAATAATCCACTTTGATTCTCAGATATAAAAAAAGAGAGACCGAAGCCTCTCTTTCAGGGACTGACTGGAATTGTCAGGCGTCCACCACCAAGTTTTAATAAACTTGTAAACTATCTTTCAACACTCAATCTCTCTCTTTTAATTACAGAATTTACTAACTCTTCAACTTTGTTTGCATCCATGTATGGAATTACATCGTCGGTTGCTTCAGGATAAAAAAATCTTGTGACAAAATCATTTGACTTTCTATCAAATATTGCAACTTCAAAAGTTTTTTCAAAATCACCATACAAACCTCGGTCTCCACCAACAATAGAAAATTCAATTTCTTTGTTTCCAAAACGAGACATTCTACCTTTACCACCACCAATACCTAAATACTCTGACATTGGGTGTGGTTTAGACCATTTCTTTACATCTTCAATCGTTATCATTTTGTTTCTAATGCCTCCATTTTAGATTTGGCAACCAAATGCTCTGCTAACGTATATATATCTATTTTTGTTGTGATAATTGAACTAACCAAATGTTTGTAAGGAATGTGAATAAGAAAATCATAACCATTAAAGAAAGTTAAATCATTCTTTAACTCAATACAACCTTGTATCATTTTTAAGAACAACTTAAATTGGGTGGCATTTACAAATGTTTCATCTAATAATACACCAAATGTTTCATGCTGAATTTTAATGTTATGTGATATTGTGTTCATATTCTTTCTTATTAACAATACAAAGATATTGAAATTATTATAACAAACCAAATTATTTTTAAATAAAAAAACCCCACCTGAATTAACAGATGAGGTTTAGTGGCTAAAAAGGTTGAGATTACACCTATTATTGAGAATCTTTAAAAGGATTATTAGTTCCCTTTATATCCACATCCTTTTGGGATGTAATCCTCATCGCCGATTGGTTAGACCAATCACTCCTAAAGGTTTTAACTACTCTTTCATTACTCAACTCTCTTTAACCTTGCGAGCTAACTCAGGGTTCGACCCCTTAGAGGTTTTTGGTAAAAATACACATCAACTTGCAGTCTCAGTGTGCCATGGACAACCCATGACTATGTAGGCGACTTTCATCAAAACCTGATGGACACTTGTGCTTGATATTTTAATTAATTATTACATTAACATATGTATATTAAGGTTTGTGTCGTGGATGATAGAAGTAGTGGTCCACCGTAAGCTCCGTTATCTTTTGAACAACAGAATACTAAACTACTCCCTGAGATGTCCCCACCTCCATATGTCAAGTTTACTTCAAACTAAGAACCTTGGTAGATTCAAAGTAGGGATAGTAACAGCACCACCTGTACTCTATCATACCTTTCGGTTTTAAGTCCACTTTCGTATTGGAATTCGCAATGATGAGATTGGAGGTCTCACTTTTTACAATATCCCTACGAGTTATTCTTATTGATGTTCCCATCTCAACCAAACGACCCACATCGCTTGGTCATCTCAACTCTTCATCTACAGTGTTACCCTCGATTACTAAAGCAAAGATGATATCTCGCCTGTATACTCGAGCTCCGTTACCGAAGCCGCAATCCTGTTAACACAACAGGTTCACTTTATCCCACTTTCATGGTTTATTTAACGACCATATACGGCCGATTACCTTTATCAGATTAAATGTCTCATAATCAACCCGAAGGTCTCATAATAAACTACTGAACGGATAAATATTTTATATTCAAAGAACGAATTTCAATTTTAGAAAAGGAAACCATAGTTTTACAACAACGTCAACCTTTTCGTGATTGTTTCACAAAGGTAAGATAAACTTTTCAATTTATCAAACTTTTTGTGAAAGTTTTTTTAACAACCTAACTCTATTAATTACCGATAGTGAGATTTGAATTCGGTGATTGTTAAATGTTTCACAAAGGTAAGATAAACTTTTTAATTTGTCAAACTTTTTGTGAAGTTTTTTTTTGTTGCGAGAGAAGGATTCGAACCTCCGACCTTTGGGTTATGAGCCCAACGAGCTACCTCTGCTACCATCTCGCGATATATCTTAAGTAAAAGAACTTTCAATTTAAGTCCCACAAAGTTAAAACTATTTTTTCAAATAATCAAACATATGTGGGACTTTTTTGTGAGACTCTCATCTCATTTGTTTCACAAAATTAAAACAAAATTCTCATTTTGTCAAATTTTATTTTACGAAACTATATTTGTGGGGATGTTTGTCCTTTCGGACTTGAGATTATAAATATAGTCTACAATATCCAAAAGTCAACTATTTTGAAATAAATTCGAACAATTTATATAAAAAAGTATTAATTTTCATATTTTTCATGTCGTTTAGGGTAAAATAACCCCAAGCCGTGTGTTCATGACCATCAATAGCCCTTTCCAAATCAGGGGTTAATTGTTTCTCCACATTAATAATATAAGTGTACATCAATCCCTTCATTTTGCCACCATCTCTAGTATATCTTGGTATTATCCCCGCAAATTCTAATTCAAAGTTATTTATGTTTATGGCGGTCTCTTCAAAAAACTCCCTTTTTGCGGATTCCTCAATTTTTTCACTCCCTTCAATTTTACCTGCAGGTATTGACCATTCACCTTGTCCTAATGATTCATCATTCCTTTTACAGATTAAAAATTTGTCACCGCATTTAACGATAACCCCAACGTATCTTTTAGCATTCATTGTATTTATAGTTATGAGAGTTAAAGTTAATCAAAATATTTTTAATATCAAAACCTTAATTGATGAAAAATCAAAATATATCGGCATGATGGGTAAAAAGTTTGACGAAACTTTTGATGGTCTACTATTTTTGATGGGTGGTGATAAACAGTGTTTTTGGATGAAAAATTGTATTATTCCTTTAGATATTATTATAATCAAAAATAACGTAATAGTTAATATACACCACAACTGTCCTCCATGTGAAGGTGATGATTGCCCAAGTTACTGTGGTAATGGTAATATTGTGTTAGAAATTGACGGTGGTTCTTGTGAAAGATTAAGTATTGAGCCAGGTAATACTGTTGAGTATCTGTTATAAATGTATTTAAAAATCATGAAGATTTTGATTTTGATCTTTTTTAAAATACTCATTTATTTGGTCATCCCAAGGTTTATTGATTGCTTTAAGTTTAGTACCAATCTCAAGTAGAATATAATCTGACCAAACACCACCTTCATTAAGTCCATTAGGTGCGAAATAATAATATCCATCAACATCCAATATAAAATGTCCTATCACATTATTATTTGATTCTACTTTAACTTCGTATAGGCTATCTTTTTGTATTACTTTTAACATATTTTAATAATAATATAATTTAAATTCGTTATTGTCAAAAATAATATAACTATTATTTTCAATCCAATCACCGCAATTAAGATAATGTATTTTTTCAATATATTTGTTTTCAGGTTTGTGAATGTGTCCACATATTACTCCCTTACAATTTCTTTTATCCGCTTGATCTGCCAATTGATTTTCAAAATCAGTAATAAACTTAACAGCGTTCTTGACTTTGTCTTTAGCCCATTTACTTAAAGAACGCTTATATCCAAATCGTTTCATAGTACGATCTATTTGTATTGCCAACTCATAACCAATTGACCCTAAATGAGCCAACCATTTCAACTTAACAACACCATCATATAGATCTCCATGAGTAATGTAATATTTTTTCCAAATATACTCATCACATATTGTTATGTTTTCACCGAACTCACTTGGTGAATAGTGTCTTAAAAATTCATCGTGATTACCTATAATATAAATTACCTTGGTTCCTTTTTTAGAATAAGATAAAACCTTACGAATAACATTAGTAAAGTTTTGAGTCCAATGATGACGTTTTTTTAATAACCAACCATCAATAAAATCGCCAACAATAAATAAATATTTTGGTTCGTACTGTTTTAACATATTCAGTAATTGTTCTGCGTTTGATCCTTTACTACCCAAATGAACATCAGATATGAAAATAGCCTCAACTTGTTTTGTTTTAGTCATAAATAAATTATTATCTTAATAATGTAACCGAACCGCTGTATGTGTATTTTTTACCGTTAAAACTGGTTGCATTTACTTGGTAAATATATGCATCTTGTTGACAATCCTGTCCTTTATTAAAGTCTCTTCCATTCCACCCTTCCTCAGGATTGTACGTTTTATCTGTCATGTATGATTCATAAACCTTTTGACCCCAACGATTAAATACAAATATTTCTAATGTTTCAAATCCTGTAGCACTTACTTTGAAAGTCCTATTACATCCAAATCCACATTCTATCGTACTTCCCCCTTTTCCATCAACGTTAATCGGACGGAATACATTTGGAATAAACACCGTGATATCTGGCTCAATACGAACACATTCTAGTGTAGAATCATAACAACCGTTAGGACTAATCGCAGTTAGTTTTATACACTGTAAACCAGTATCTGCCATAAACTGAACTTGGGTTGGTTCAAAAGTATAATCTACTCTTGGTATACCAGGAGTTAGTGGTGGAAAATACCAAATATATTTTAAGTTTGAATTGTCGGATATATTTGATTGATTAAAGAAATCAAAATTTGGTTTAGCAATTGTTGTACTTTTTGGATCCGTGGTAAATGACGCAACTGGTGTTGGCCAAGCAGTTAATGTAGCGTCAGTAGTATCTTTACAACCATCAGCCTCAACAAACAAATATATCCTGTGATTTCCTGATTTAGTAAATGTTTGTGATAAAACAGTTTGATTAAATGGATTTGAGTTAAGTGGTGTACTATTAAAATCAGTAACATCCATATACCACTTATAAGTACTACCCACAATACTTGGAACCGCAGTATAAGTTGAATTTAACACCAACCCATATCTCTCATCAACACAACCTCTATCAGGTGATATAGTAAAATCAGCAACTGGTTTTGGTTTAATCGTATAAGTTATAGAATCACTTACAGAACCACAAATATCGGGATCGGTAGTTAAATCTATAGTTGTAACTTTAAAAGTAACTTTTCCACGAATAATGTCGAATGGTGTTGCGGTATAGTTAATTCCATTTATACCATTATCAATAATATTCCCGTTACCATCAGGTGTTACCCAATTCCAAGTATATGGCGAACTTGGTATTGTTTTAAACCCCACATTAAAAATGGCATCATAAGAACAAACCGATCCATCATCTACAATATCTACCTGAGGTGGACTTTGTATTCTAATATTTATTGAATCTTTGTTATCACATCCCGTTCCAGGATCCTTATAATAATATTTAATATTATAAACCCCATCAGGAACATTATTGATTGTAAATTTACCATTAGTTACATCAAATGCTGTGGTCGGTAAAGTTGGAAAACTTTTCATCTCACCATCAACACTTGAAATGTTATTTGGATTCATAAAGAAGAATACACTACCACGAGTTTTACAAATTGAACTATCACTAACAATATTATAATCGATATCCACAACAGGATTCTCATTAACTTGAATTGTAGTTGTATCCGCAACCCTACAAGTTGTTGATGTGTCAGCATATACTAATCTGTACTGTCTGGTGAAATTTTCTAATATAGGACTTGATGGGTTGAAATTTCTACCATTAGTTATTGAAGTCCTATACATCTGATCAGGTGATCCAATATACCAATAACTACTTAGTGGGTTAATAGATGTTGTACTTCTACCTAACATATGTTGATCTATATCGACAATAGTACCTGACCTACATAAAGATGGTGCAATACCTGTTTCTAACTTCGGAGTTTTTATTACTGAAAATACCAAAGTATCGGTAGCTAAACAACCTCCTATTGGTGATGGTGCGAAAAAACCACTAACCGCAGGTGTAAATAACACACTATTATTTAATGGGAATGTAGCAGTAAATTTATAAGTTATAATATTTGTGTCAGGTAAAGTTAATACGTCAACACCTTGTGGATTAAATGCATAATAATTAATCGCGGGATTTGGTTTATTAATACCACGACCAAACCACTCTTCATTAGTTGCTAACGCACCTCCATTTGGAGAATATAGTTGGGAACCTGGGTTAATGTTAAACACACTAGCAAAATCACAAAAGTTTCTACTTGATCCTGCGTTAATTAATGGTACAGGAAAGACAGAGATTACGATTGAATCACTTATTCTACATCCATCAACATCGTTTACGTTAAGACGAATAATATTTCCTCTTACAGGTGTTGGTGGTACTGGTGGTAAATTAATTAAATTAGATATTATAACTTGATTACCATTAATCGCATTTGGGTTTGATGGATAATTCCATACCGATGTTATCAATCCAGGTTTGTTTGTAGAAGTAATATTTGGTAGTAATACTATGTTAGTATTTCTACACAAAGACATATTATCAGGTCTATTAATTATTGGTAATGGTTTAACTATTACATCCATAGTATCAACATAAGAACATCCAACACCACCATAAGTTAAAAATCCTCTCACTTGATAACTGGTTGTAATCAATGGTGATACATTTAGAATTGATGTTCTACTTAAAACAACATCAGGGTTTGATATTGGAATCGATCTCCATTGAAAACTATCTATGGCTGCGGTCGTACCAACACCAACTATATTTATTGGTGCGTCTTTCTCACAAATAGTTCGATTAGGACCAGCACTAACAGGTACTCTTTCATTAATATAAACCATAATAGTATCCAACTGAGAACACCCATTTAAATCCGTTTTTCTTACAATATATTGACCACTATCTCTTGGTGTAATTTTTTGTGATACAGTATCAGTCAATACTGGTGATACAGGAATTTTATTCCAACGCCAAATATTAACACTACCATTACTATTACCACCATCTATGGTGTCAGTTGCACCAAAACAATAACGAACAGAATTTGGTAACTCTTTAATCGGTAAATTACGAGTAAACACATTTAATAAAGTTGAGTCTTTACAACCATTCAAATCCTGAATAACAACTTTGTAAGAGCTACTGACACCAGGGTTTGTTGGGTTTATTACAAAATTGGAATCAATACCAAAAGTTCTAATAATGTTGTTTGAACCCATACCACCACCATATAGAGTATACCGATAAGTACTACCAAAAGGCGTACCATCTCGTCCATTTGCCCTAACTATAACTGAAGTTCCAAAACAATTAAAAGTATCCCTAATATTTACATCAACAGGAGGTACCACCAAAACAGAGTCCCAAATATTATCGTTAGGACAACCATTGGGTGATGGTGGTGCAGTTGTTGTTAACTGTAACCTAATTTTATGCCAACCACCTTGTAAAAATCTATGATTGATCACATTAGGTCCAACAAAAGTTTGGTAAGTATTAGAATTAGGGCTTGTTTCAATTAAGAATTTAGTATACGAAGGGTTAATAGGAACGACATTTGTTTGAGTATATGAAAAATCATAGAAGCCACAATTTTTGTTGGTTTTAATGATATTTGCTATAGGAATCCTTCTAACTAAAATACTAAATGATCTTGTAGTACGAGCCGGAATAGGACACGCCCTATCTTTGGCGGTAACAACAAAATAATAAGGTAAATTACTCGCCATTTCAGGACCAGGTGTCCAACAAAAACGAACACTATCATATTTTGGTCCAATCATAGTTCTTTGAATAGGATTATATGCTTTAACAAATGTAGCACCTTTACTAACTAATAATGTTGGCGCGTTCCAAGTAATGTCTGTAGTATCGGTAACTGCGGTATTATCCCAAGCAGAAATCATAAAACATAATTGTTGTCCAGCACAAACAGAATAACTAAAGTTTGGTTGTGGTGAGGTTAAAACTCCATCATTGGTCCATGTTCGTAAAACAGGTGGGTTATTTTCAGGACAAATCCTACTATAAAACTGAATGTCCCTTCGAGTTACACCCATTAAGGTAGGTACTCCTCCTACCATTTTCCATTGTCGAACCTCTATAATTAAATTAGCAACAAAGGTTCCCATCGGTCTAAACCGTAGATCTCCAGTTACAGGATCTATGCTGATACCAATAGGAGGAACCGCAGGTGGTGTTTGAATTGGCGCACCTAAATAAGGTAGTGGTACATTGGCACTGTATGGTGAAAGATATGGCGCCGTAACACCAGGTCCTGTAAGTGATTGCCCAAAAGAATAACTTAAAGAATCACCATCAGGGTCAATAGCTCCTAAATTGTAAGTAAAATCTTGTCCCGCACAAGTAACCGCAACAGGGTCATTTGTAAATGTTGGAGAAGAATTACAAGGTGTTACACACCTATTAATTGTACCTTGAGTATAAAAATTTAAAGCACCAGGATTTACTAAAGTAGTTATAGCATCATTTCTACAACAGATACTATAACCTATATTGATTAAACAACAACTAGCCGGAATAGATGCTAAACTAATATTCCCTTCAAATGTATACACCTCAATACCAGGAACAAAAGTACCAGGTGTTCTAGTCCCACAATTAGTACAAATGGATTTTTCTCCTGAACATAGTTGTACAACATCAAAACCACTAACACCTGTAACCACATTTATATTTTGGGTTCCAAAATTAATTCCAGCACAAGGGCTTGTTGGTAAACCTGAACCTGTAGGTGCAGATCCACCTGTCAATATAATTGGAATATTACAAGAAGGACTTAAACTTGTGGGACAATTGGCACAGAGTTGAACACCCTGACAATCTCTATATATCTTAAACTGAACACGATAAACACCTGGTGTGGTTGTACAGACATAAGATATGTCGGAACCAACAACGTGAGAAGCATTTACTTCTTTTTGGGTTACGCCGATTAATGATAATATTAATACAGATAATAAAAAAATCTTTTTTATAATCTTACCTAAAACTATTTTTTCCATACGCTATTTTTTTGTTCAAATATAAACTAATACTTTAATAAAATATTAGTTTATTAATAAAAAAATAGTGTAATAATTATTTTTAATAAAAAATAAAGTTTTTTATTACTTAGACTCTTTAATCTTTTCTTTTAATTTTCTCTCAAACTCGTGAGCAATCATCTTTGTGAACTTAACTGAAGGCGAATCGTCTTTTTCAGAGTCATATCTATATTGCCCTTGTGGTGGTCTTTTACTTCTACCTAAGTAATTTAATCCAGATATATTTGTAATACATTTGTGTCCACCTGAGTTGGCCTGAATTAAATCCCAAGTATTAATACCAATCTTGTCTAACATTTCCCTATGCTCTTCAGTTAATTCGGTGAATGGAGTTTCCATCATATCATTAATATGATCTAAAACCCCTTCTCCCCCTTCCATGGTTGTAAACTTATCACCATATAAAGCTTCAAAATCTTTAAATGTAAAACCAACACTCTCAGGAACTGCAGATGTTTCACTAACCCATTTGATTGTAGATAATGGAATTGTTCTTTGTTTTAATTGGTCTTCCCATTTAGATAAAACTTCTTGAGCGATTTCACCTAAATTAACACCTTTAAGTTCTCTTTCTTTTTTGAAAGGATTACAAGATGCTTGTACTAACCCCATTGGCCAAGCCATAATTAAAAAGTCAGCTTCAGGATTGTTCCTAAATGGTGTATACCTATCATAAGAACCTGGCTTAATCATAGAACCTCCACCATATTGAAATATAATATTATCCTCAACTTTAGGATAACCTTTCATAGTTTCTTTATATGCCTCGGCATTCTTTTGTAGTTCTTTGGGGTTTGCGGCATTAGTTTTTTTCATCCAATCTTTAATGTTTGTTAATATAGACAATAAAGATGGTTCTGAATTTTGTACTAAACCTTCTAAGAAACCTTTTTTGTTTTTAAATGCCAATAATAACTTGTTAATAACAAGACCCATTAACATTTTATTTTTTTGTAATGACTTATCTTTATCTAATTTAAAAATATAATTCACAACTTCATCAGGTGATATATCATATTTTGCATAATCTGCCGAGTCAACAGTACTGATTAATAATATATCTGAAGATGGGAATAATTCTTTTGGTGAAACTACTTGAGATATTGTTTCAACATTTGAACGAGATTGTCTAAATGATGTGGACTTGGTACCTTCCGCACCTGCTTGTCTGTCGTGGTGGTCAGTATGAATAACGAACATTGGTTTACCGTGAGCAAAGTCAACCAATACTGGCATAACATCACCAGTTGCGTCAAGTTTTTTAACCGCAAATTCTTTATCACCGTATTGGATAACATGTGAATTGATAACGTCAATACCATTATCTTCAAGGTATTTCTTCATTGCAATCGCAGTGGTTACACCATCTAAATCTTGGTGAAAATATATTTCTGCTTTAGGATATCTTTTTCTTAAGGCTGAAATATCACGTATTCCTGATTCCGTTATTCTTCCTTTCATTAATTAGTCAATTCCAAGTAAATGCATTCCTTTATCAATTATGTCTCCGTGGTCAGAAATACACTGTTTGTATATCATTTTATCTTTTGGTGTCATCTTAGTATTAGTCTCGTAACCCCATACTCCATCATTATCAACACCAATACTTGATTGATATTTTGCAATTGCTTGAGCACTTTTAGAGTTAGGTAAATTACCGATACTACCATCTAATTTTAATGATTGTCCTGCATCATCTTTAATTCCTTTTTTATTTAAGAAACATTGGATTGCGATATTAATTTTGTAATTTTCATCCTGTTCTTGGATGACTCTTTTAACGATATTCATTAAATCACCTTCAGTTAATTTTATAATTTTCTTTGCCATATTTTTACTATTATACTTAGTTTTATGATACTTGTGGAGAACCCCCAAACATTGTAGTAAAAATATTTGAGAATCCGTCTTTATTATTTAAATTAATACTTCCCATATTAAACAATGAACTTGCAGAGTTACCTGAGTTCCTATTTTTAATGTATTGGTCAATTTCTTCTTTAGATGGTGTAGTTTCAGGGGTTTGTTGTTTTGTCACCATATCTCCTTTTTCAAAGTTTTGTGCGATATAATCACTTGTTTTTGGGTCTTCTGCAACTTTTTTTCTAAATTCGGCATCATCTGATAATTTTCTTTCAAAAGTAGATAATGATGGTATTCCAAAGTAAGCTAATAAATTATTTGCCACAATAAATTGTCTAAAAGCATTTCTTCTATCTTGTCTTGCTCCAACATTCAACCACCATCTTTTAATGCCTGTTTCAGGTAGAACACCACGTTTTTCAAAATACTTAGATAATCTTTGTCCTTGGAAATAATCTTTTAATCCTGTTTTGAAACTTCCGCCTGCGATAACCTCTTTACCACCTGCCTTAATTCCACTTAAAGCTTTATTACCAGTAATCATATCTAAACCACTTCTTAATTTTGACGCTAACCCCGGACTAACTTTTTCAATTCCTTTAACTGTATTTTGAACTGCAGGTTCTTTAACGTATTTACCTAAACTACTAAACTTTTTAGCTATTTGAGGGTTTTTTGCCAAATATTCTGTTAATGTTTTACCTCCTGCTTTCATGGCCGCAGCTCCTCCTCCACTCCCTTTGAATAATTTAATAATCGGTTTAGCAATAAAATCACCAACGGTTGGGATTAACGCTATTAACATTAACGCTGCGTATAATTTTTCACCTTTATAGAGGTAGTAACATATTAAAGCAATATCAGCAATTTCTCCAACAACAGGAACAAACCCTGCAGCCATTAAAATATTTTCAAAACTAAATAAAGATTCATTAATGGTTCCTTTTTTGGATTTTTGTTCACTTAAAACTTTATTGGTGATAAGTCCCAATTGTTTTTCAGTTATTATAATTTGACTCATTTTTTTGTTTTAATTATAAATATCCATAAAACAAAAAAAAGGGTCGTTAAACCCTTTTACTTAAACTCTATTTTAGTTTGTTTATTTAAATCAATAAAATGTTGTACCCTTTCTTGTCCAACTTTGGTATAGTTTTCACTCAGTTCGATTCCAATCCATCTACGACCCAAGGTTTCCGCAGCAACCAAACTAGTTCCGCTGCCAGCGAATGGGTCGAGAACAATATCATTTTTATAAGTAAGAATCTTAATGGCCTTTATTGGAACATCCATTGAAAATGTGGCTTTGGTTTGTTGTTTTGTGTCCGCAAAATATTCCCACTGACCATAAACCAAAGACATAAATTCTTTCTTGTCTTCTTCTTGATAAACCGCTTTAGTTTTTACAGTACCATCTTCTTGTTCCATATCAACCATTTCAGCTTTCCATTGTGGTTCACCTTTAACTTTTTTAATACGGTCTTTCTTATAGGCTAATATTACACATTCTTTTGGGTTATAAATGTATGGGCTACTTGGTGACATCCATGAACCCCAAGCTGTAGTCTTACTTCTGTGTGGTGAGTTCTCATCAAGGTCAACTAACCCATAGAATTGGAACCCGACAGATTTCATCACTGACCAAAACTCAGCCATAAATAAAACCCTACCTCCTCTATCTTGAACATTAACTTCGTAGGGAATGTTTATAGCAACCCTACCATCATCCTTTAAAAGTCGGAAAGATTCAGTTAACCATTCTTTTGTCCATTCCCAATAATCAGACATTGGCATCCTATCATCACAACTATCATAATCAATACCCACATTATATTTTGGGCTTGTAACTATCAAATCAATTGTCGATTCGGGAATTTCTTTCATAACTTGTACGGAATCCCCATTGATTATGGTGTTAATAATATTTTCTAATTCTCTCATATTTTATTTTTTTCTAAATTTTGTATTTTTCTTTCAAGGTACCATAATGCTTTTTTTAGATCTTGAAGTTCTTTATCTGTACCTTTCTTTCCCGCTCTTGAAATATACTTTACAGTATTACCAAGGTGAAAGTCAAGGTTCCAAACCTCAATAACTTTAATTACCTCATATGGGTTACTTTCTCCCCCATAATGACTTGGGTGATTAACCATTTCTTTTTCTTCCATATTATTTTTTATATACTTTTAACCACATAATAATTCTTCGCGTATTTTGATTCTTCTATAATATTTTCTTCAACCAATTTATTAATTAAATTTATGGTATCATCCATTGATTGATTAAGGATGTATTTCGATATGTAATCGATATGTATGGGTTGCCTGAGTTTACCCAATAAGTTTTTGATAATTTTTTGTTCCATATTATTTTTGAATAATTTTTAATATTTCTTTCTCTGTTTTACCTTCAACAAATAAGTCATAAATCTTTTCGCTTTCATAATCTTGGAAAATAAATGCATCAGTTTTTCCATAATACTCCTTTAATCTGTTGGATTGAAGAGCAATTAAGGTATTTTGGTGGTTTATATATCTCTTATTAAATCCCATGATAACCAATTATAAAAAAAATATTACTCAGAGTCAAAATTTTTTATTTTACTAATATTAAGAATTTGAAAAATGTATGCTATAACTTTTCTTTTCATTATTGGAACTATTGTCTGTTCCATTGGAAAGTCTTGATTACACTGCATTTCAAATACAGGGAATGTCTTATAATTTTTAGATTTAACAAATGATGAATTGGTTTCAATTATTGAAGATAATGTTATGTCTTCAGGTGAATTCCCATATATTAAATTAAGAGTTGTTTTATTACTATTTGGTTGTTTTCGGTCTCTTTTTATTTGATACTCCCAAACAAATACTTTGTTTTCTTTTTTTCTGTAATAGAACACATAACCAATTCCTGAGGATAAAAAACCTTTGTTCTTTTTTAAAGAAATTTCAACACTATCAAACGCTAAGTTCCATATTGATTTGGCAAAATTAAAGGTGTCGTATAATTTGTTATTTGAATATTGAATTGTTTTGGTTAACTCATTTTCTTCTTCTTCGGAAAGTTGGCGAGGTTTTTTTGGGTATAAGTCTTTCAACATGATTTCATCATCACATGACTCGAACTTCTTGTTCGTTAATAATAAGGTATGTTCTTTTGTTAACGATTGCATGTTTGCCAAGTGTAATGACAATTCAATAAAATCAGGATATATTTCAAACCTATCAAGGCTTTTTTCGCATTTCTGTATATAGTCCAACAAGGTGTACTTGTTGTATTCAAAATCCAATGGTTCTTTTAACATCCACTCAGGATTCAATTTAAATGACATTTTCTTTTTTCTCGCCATACAGGAATAATAATTGAAATTTTATACTAATCAATCAATTCTCATAACATAAAACAATTGGTCTTGAACTCTCACATCATCAACACTTCCATCATAACGATTTAAAGTAACACCATAACCATCCTCATCAATTACACCATCAATAAATTCCCTCCTATTAATATAATCTTCCCAATTCAATCCATATTCTTCCATAAACCCTGTTACATCACGTTTGATATCATAAAGTCTGTTTTTAATTGCATTTTCAATTTCGTCTTCAGGAAAGTCTCCTTCAGGGTCTGATTCAATATCTGTAATCTCATCATTCATTTCTTCAATTACCTCATTCATCTCATCAATTCTTTCCTGTAAATCATCATCATTCTCACCATCCATTTCAGATTCAAATCGGTTAATCATAGATTCAGCTTTAGATATTCTAAATCTCAATTGTTTAATACTATCTTCTTGGTCATCCGATAACATCCTCATATCTTCATTAATATATGAATCAGGGTTTTCTCTAACATCGTCCTCAAACAAATCCTCAGCATAACGAATAACCTCAGCTTCATCAATATAATATTTTGCAAAATTTTCGTTGAATCCTTTATAACCAATATCGTCAATTAATTCCTCAACAGATTCATATGCACTTGATTGCATTTCATCTTCATCACCCACCGCGTATCTATTATTTTCAAGATTTGGTTCGTCAATTACTTCAAAAACAGTTGTATCATAATAATCATCAGTTGGGACAATATTATAAACATCAATTTTTGTCTTTAGTTCTTCCAAAGTATCTTCCAATTCACTTATCTCATCCAATAGATCTTGTCTAACATTTTCATCATTATCATATTCTGTCTGTAGTCTTTGAATTTCATTTTCAATTCTGGCAATTTCACCACGATCTTCATTGGTGATAATCTCAACATCGTCATTTGAAGCTAACGAATTGAGTAATGCATGTGCCCTCAAACCTACGTCAGGGCAGTCAGGACCTAACTCCCACTCACCTTCCAATCTTCTTTCTTGCGCTTCTTCTCTTCTATCTTGAAGAACTCTTTGTATTCTCAATCTATCAAGTCTTTCTCTTTCTTTTTTAGCGGCTTCTTTGTCTGAGAATATTTTTATTTGTTGGGCATATTCAGCATTAAGATACTCGTCAATTGATGTTAAAATTTCATTTAATTTATTTGTATTTAATATCCACCCATTTTTAATGGTTTCATTTTTACTATCATAATAGGTTTTATCCCCATCGAACTTTTTAAGAAGTGCTACCTTATAAAAAGGATCATTGGTTGGGAGGGTTTTATCTATTATGTAAAATAATTTACCGTCTTCATTATATCTTTTAAAATGTGTATCCGTTTCAGCGGTAGTACACCATTTGGTTCCCCGACCATAATAACAAGATGACTCGTGAGTTAGTGGATTAACAACAAAAAACCTATCATCATCATAAACAACATTACCACCCTCAACCTTCTTAACATTTCTTCTTTGTCTACCATCATATTCACTTAACGCCCCCAATAACTGACCAACACTTTTGTATTGACTTAAATCAGTTATAGGTAAATTACTTGAAATCTTTTCAAACTTATTTAATGCCTCGGTAGTTTTACCGAACGTTTCGTCAAAGTTTACAACATCTAAGTTCTTACCAACCCAATCCAAATATTTTTGTGGAACTGACGCAATAATCTTATTTACATTGTCCCCACCAAATTTCTGAGAATACTTGACTTTAAAGTCATCAACTCTTCCTTCTTGTATTAATTTTAAAAAATCCATCACACTTTTATTTGATAAATATTCTTTTGTATCTATATTTCATCAAAGATAGTATTTATTATTAAGAAAGAACAATTTCAATTTTTATGAATTCTGGTATCTACAAAATAACTAACACCATTAATAACAAGGTTTACATTGGTAGTAGTGTTAATATTTCAAACCGAGAATATAAACATTTTTGGATGTTGGATAAAGGTATTCACGATAATGAATATTTACAAAAATCATATAACAAATATGGTAAAGGTGTTTTTATATTTGAAATTGTTGAATATTGTGACCCTAGTGAGTTAATTGAAACTGAAAATAAATTTATTACACTATATGAATCTAATAATCTTAAAAATGGTTATAATTTAGCATCGGTAAACGAATTTAGACGAAACACATTTAATGATGAAGTGAAAATTAAATTATCAAAATATAATTTAAATAAGAATGGGAATATAAATAAATTTTCATTAACAAATCTTGAAACTAATGAAGAATTTATATTTGAAACTTTGGTTGATGGTGCAAATTATTTAATAGAAACTGGATTTGCAAAAGGTAATCCATCTTATGTTAGAGTTAAATTATCATCGGCATTAAGAGGGGTAAAAGTAAACAATGGTTATAATGGTTCCATAAGAAAAACTATTTATAAACATAACTTTAAACTAATAAACTAAAATTAAAAAATAAAAATTATGTCAGGATGCGGATGCAAAAATAAAGGAAACGAATCACAACAGCCTACTGTTCAACAAGTACAAGCAGCACAAGCACAGAAACAACAAACAACAGAAAGTGTTAAAAGTGCAATCAAAAAGACTATTGAAAAGTACTACAATGTGAACAAGACAAGTAACTAATTGTCTTACATTTAACAAAATTATGAAAGGGGTAAAATTTTACCCCTTTTTTTGTATTTATATATTATGAATATTAATGAGTTAATTGAAATGTTTAATGAAGGTGATACTGATTTTATCAAGTATATCAACGACATTGAAACATTCCTTAAGATTGTCAATAAGAGAGGGTTATTAGATGAATTAGACCCTGAAGGAAGATTTGCGGAAGAATACCAAAATGAGTTATTATTATTTTATTATGAAACCAATAATGAGAAGTTTTTGAAATATGTCTTAAAGTATTTAGGTGATGTTGAATTAGTTAATGGTGAAGTATATTTGGTTATTGACAATCAGGGAGACCTTGCCGAATTATTTTGTAGTGGAAATAGAAACGACCTTTCAAAAGATACGGTTGAGTCACTATTAAGTGGTGAGTATGATAGTCATTCCTATGGTTGGGGTTCTTATGATTTAACTGACAATCTTTATCGTGACGTAATTGAAGAACTAACTAAAGAAAACTTATTACGCCTAAAAGAATATATTATTAAATCGTTAGAAGGTAAACAAATTGGAGTACATACCGATTTACTTGAAGATTACGCCCAACAACAGGGTCATCCTGAATATGTTATTATTGACCAATCAAATATAGACCAAGTGGTTGATAATTCAGAGACCATGAATGAACTAATGGATAACGAACTTGATGAATTAAAAGGTGAGTTATATAGTATCTATGGTTCGGCTTACAATAACGCATATGAAGAAGAATTATATGAAGATGTTTGGAGCGAACTTTTAACTTACTTTGGAAAAGGTGAATGGGTAACAAGACCACATATATACAAAAAAGATACTGAAGTTCAAAAATTTAGAACACCAATACATAACTTTGAAAGTTATATTACCGATTATTTAGGTGATAATAAAGGGTATAATCGTGGTACATTGGAATATTGGGGTTCTTATTTGAGTTTATTAAAAGATGGTATGGATTGTTTATCTGTTTACCCTCCTGATTATCCCGATTCAAGAAAAGTTGATAAAAACATCAACATGTACTTCAGAGATTATATTTAACATAGAATGATTAAGTTTATAAACATACTATCAAACGTTATATCTGAACAAAAAAGATATAAATTGTCACCTGAAGACTATACCAAACTATTGGAGTTAACTGATAGATTATGGACTTTACGTAGTAAAGAAATCCCAAGAAAGATTGAGGTAGACCAAATGGAATTCATAACCGCAGATGGTAGTGAAGGTAAAGTTAGAATATTTTTAAATCCAAGATATAAAAATTACGGTCAAATGGATTTAAACCCAAAAACAACAAGAAACCCTCAAAAGTTTGTAATGCAACTTAATCCAAAACTATTTGGTTCAAAAAAGAATTTATTTTTAACCCTATACCATGAATTAATGCATGCAACCGACCCAAACTTTACTACAAGGTCTAATGACAAATATTGGAAAGATTATGACCCTACAGTTGATGAGAAATATTGGGGTCATCCTGTTGAATTTAGATCCGTCACAAATGAATTTTTAGAAGGTTTAGTTAATGAGTTTAGAAGAAGAAATGATGGGGTAATTAAAGTTGAAAACAGGCAATTACTTTTAAAATCACTAAACAATATCCTTAACTATTTCGCTAAAAGTGAACCTTTATCAAGATTATCTTTAGATGTTATTAATAGAATAAGTGATGAAGGTTTAGAAGATACAAGAATTGCAAACTTATTAGCAAATATTTCAACTGAATATCCTGAAACAAGTGAATTTATGAATAATAAAGAACCATATTATTTAATCTTAATCAATACAATTAAGAAATTTAATCCTGATATGTGGCCAAGATTTCTAAAAATGTTATACGATTCCGTAGATGAGATAAAAGATATAATAAATAAAGGGACTTAAATTAGTCCCTTTTCTTTTATAATTTCTTCAAGTAAACACCCAATAGTTCCTTTATCTTAAAAAACTTATTTGTTTTTACAATTAAATTTATTATAATTAGTAAAACAATAAATATTAAAAACTAAAACTAATGATATTAAAGTCACCTGTTAGTAGATTATCCCTTGTAAATTTGTTCGCAGATTTCATTTTAAACCAAATACCTAAAGAAGAAGAGAGTATAATTCAAGTTGTTGATTGTTTTAACTTTTACGTTATTAAAGGTAAAACAACATATAACGAACCGTTAAACATCGGTAAACTTAAAGATGAATTTATCATAAAATTTGAAGATTTAATTGGTGAGGTAAAACTTACACATATAATAGATTTAATTGAGTATGATTCAAAGTTAAAACCATCAGAATCATTAACCTTTGCATATCATAATACTAACAATTGTTCTTATCACAACTCACAAATAAAATCATTTGAAGAAGATTCTACAGTTTCATATGATTACCGACATTTTCTAAAACCTATAACTGAAAGCAACAATTTAATTTTTTGTTCTGAATTTCCCCATGGATATTCATTGAATCAAGGTAGATTATTATATTATTATGGTAAACACATATTCTACAATATACCATCATTATACCCTGTATCCACATTGGTATTTGAAATGTCAACCAAAAAAGACGAGTCTGGTGACCAATTATTTTTAGTTAAAACTAAATTGAATGATGTTGATATGGTATTAACTTCAGCAATTCTTGATGTATTTGACTTCGATATGTCTTGGTTAGAACAGGACATAAAAAAAGTGGATTGGTCTATTGAAATAACCAACCCACTTCAGGATTATGATTTTCTTAAAAAAAGAATAAAAGATTTTATAATTTTTTAAATTATACCAACATTCTTTCTGTGACCTTTGATAATATCAAGAGCCTCAGTTAACTCATTGTAGTTTCTTTCAGGTGCATATAAAAATGATTCGTGAGAATTTTCATCACCTTCAATAATTAATAACGAAGGAATCATATCATTATTGGTTATTTCAACAAATAAATCATATTCTTCTTTATATTCATCAATATCTCTATCAAAGAACTCAATGTTTTCTTTGACTAACATTTCTTTAAAGTCTGTACAAAAAGGACACCCTTTCATTGTGTAAACTACAACACTTAAATCTTTCATATTTTGTTTAAATTATTAACCATTTCTAAAATGGCGTTTGTTTGTTTAAGTCCAATCTCTGAAAAAACCTCTTTTCCATTTGAAAATCCTTTAATTGTTGGGACACTTCTTAACCCTAATTCGGTAATAAACTCTCTGTCATTCTCTATGTTAAACGTAAATAACTCTACAGGTAACCTATTTTCTATAGTCATTTGACTTACTTCTTCAAACATAGGTTTCATCACCTTACAAGGTCCGCAAAATGTACCATAGAAATCAATAATAACTTTATTACCATTTTTAATTTTTTCTTTTAATTCTTTTGATGTAATTTCCATATTTTTTATTTTGAATAATTTTTAAATTGTTTTAATAGTTGTGTTACAAATATAGTTAATTCACTTAACTGTTGTTGTTTATAATATATTGTCATATTAGTACTACCATCGTCATCAAACAATAAGTTTAAATAAAACGATTGTTGTGTTTTATAAATTTTAGACTCAAATGATATTTTACCAGTTTCGAAATCAGAGGTTGATTCACTATAAACAAGACTCATTTTTTTATCTTTAAGATATTCGTCAAATCCTTTTTTAGGTATTAAGATTTGATTTCTAGCCAAAAAACCTTCTCTTTGTTCATAATCTTTTATTATATATGGTGTTTCCATAATTAAAAATTGTTTTAATAAAGTATATGATATTATACCTTATTTTTTTTTCATAAAAAATTTACTAAAAAACATTTCAAATGTAAAACCAAATACTATCCAATAAATAAAAATATCAATATTCTTATTCACTAAAGGAGTATAAAATGTAATTGCCATTGAAAGTAGAAACAACATTGTTGTCTTAGCCAAATGCCAAGCGTCTGTTGTCCACACTAAAAAAGTACTTGATCCAAAAAACTTTTCACCTTGATTTGGATCCCCATTTTTCCATTTATTCTTCCAAGAAACTGTTGAGTCAAAAAATGTCTCCCATTTCTTGGGTAACATCATAAACACACTTTTATTATATCGTATCGCTGATACAATAATATCCATTGCGGCATTTAAAATTCCCGCTAAAATTACTAAAATTAATGATATCATATTTTTTTTTTATTAGTTTAAAAACATAGGTCCAAATTTTGTCCCCATAATATAACTCTCAAGTTTTTCCTCAACAACTTTATCTTCTTTTGGTGTTTTACCGTTAAGCACGACACATATGTCAATCATTTGTTTTTGAGTTAATGGAGCATCCTTTCCCTTGTCTGAGTTTTCAATTGCAACTTCTCTTATCTTACCATAAAAATCTTCTTCTCTTTCTTTTGGAACGAGATTTAAAAGGTCTTTAGGGTTTGACTTAAAAAATTTGACAATATTATTTATGTATATTTCAACATCAACATTCATTTTGTTAGATTTAAAAGGTTATTAGTCTTGTAGGTCCCACATTCCACCACCCATGTCAGTTCCTCTTGCTTGTACACTTTCAGGTACTCTAACATTTGGACTTCCTTTAAGGTTTAAGAAAAATAGGTTTGGTAATTCAGAAACACACTCAGGTATTTCAGTAAGTTTTTTGTTGTTAATTAACGCTAAAAATCTTAATTTAGGTAAATTACAGATTGAATCAGGAATACTCTCAACACAATTGTCAAACAAAACCATATTCAAATCTTTAAATCTACCAATAGATTCAGGGATGGTAATTATAACATCATTCTTATCTCTGTTTTGAATTTGGAACTCTTTCAACGTTGATGGTAGATTATCAATTAAATCATCTAAACCGTAAAGTCCGATAAATTTACCAACAGCCCCGTGACTAAAACTATCAATAACTAGTTTTTCACCACCAACGGTTAATCCTTGTGCAAACTCAGGTTTAAAGAAATCTTTTAACTCAGACATTGGTCCGTTTAAATAGTTAACCAAATCAATTTGACGGTCATCCTTATCCATGAATTGATTACTTGGGAAATGGAATTGGTATCTTTCTTTTGGTAAACCTGTATCAGAGGTAACGTCTGTATCACCTGATTTATATATTACATACAAAGGTCCGTCTTTAATGTATCTCTCAAAATATGATAGGCCTGGTGCTGATGTACACCATCTAGTTTCTTTTTGATTACCACCATAGAAACAAGCTGCCTCTTTACCAACCGCTCCCTTATCTTTAATCTCAATAACTCTCCATGTTGGACCGTCAAATAATAATTTAGAACCAGGATGAACAGGTGCCGATTTTCTTTCAGATTTAGTTGTTGTCGCTAAAGTTAAATCAAAGTCTTTAACCGCATCATATAATAATGATGGAGTTAGTTTATTAATGTCCCTCATATCTTGAGGTAATCTGTTCTTGAATCTTTCAAACTTTGTAAGGTCATCAGTAACCTTATATAAGTCCTCCATGAAAGTTTCTTTAACTTGTTTTACTTCTTTTTCATAACCATTATCGCCAGGTTGTCTTTCAGTTTTTGGTAATAAATAATTCTTAATTAACCATTGAACATACTTACCAGCCTTAACTTTAGCAAGTTCTTTAGAATCCGCAGTTAACATGTTAACATTATTAGTTCTAGTAGTAGGGTCAGCATTAACTAATAAGATAAACTCATCTTTATTTAACTTTGGCTTAACCTTATTTCCTTCTTTATCTTTTGACGGTTTAGTTAACGCATCAAATAATAATTCGAATCTTGATTGTTCAAGAATAACTGTTTTTAATAACGACGTAAATTTCATCTGCGGTATTTTTATACTATAAATATATTGAAGACACAAAAGTAACTTAATAATTTAATATTAACAACTCTTCTCCCATATTTTGTTTTGTACCTTTCTTTGCTGCGGCTGCTTTAGCAAACTCTTTTTTCTCCCATCTATATTTGTCCTCAGGAAACCATTCATGTAATAAATCAAAATCATAATAAGATAAACTGAACTTACCTTGTATGTTTTTTAAACAATCTGCTAATCTCTCATGGTCTTTTCTTCCAAAATCATGATTAGAATAATAATTTTCAGTTCGATAATAGGGTGGGTCTAAATAAATGTATGTGGTTGGTGAATCATACTTTTTAATAACGTCAGCAAAATCCATATTCTCAACATCTGTTATCCTTAAGAAATGTTCAACCCATTCAGGTTTTAATAACTTATCCCTGAATGTAAGATATTTTGATTTATACTTACCTTTCAAGTCAATGAATGAACTTGTCTCAGGTTTACTACCGCTAAACACAGATGTTAAAATATAAACATACTTTGATGCCACCACATAGTCAGGGTAGTTAATTGTAAATCCACTCTCAAACAACTCTGATTGAAAGTTATTGAATTGTTCTTTATAGATAGTCGGCGTAATTTCTTCCCCAAATTGTTGACAAGGAATAGAATTAATCGCCTCCAACAATAGTGTCGGATTTTTAATACACTGAAATAAATTATAATTCAGTGGATTGAAGTCGTTATAAACGACCTTCTTAAGATTAGGGTACTTTGATAAGTCCATGTTAAAGAAACACCAAAACATTCCTCCGAAAGTTTCAAGATATGTTTCCATATCTTCAGGATAGAACGGAACTATCCATTTTCCTATTTTTGATTTTCCACCGATGTATGAGATCATATAATTACTTTTCTACAAGTATACGAAAAAAACTTCAAAAAGCAAATTATTTATAACAATTTTTGTATGGACGGCAGGACGCCTTTTGAGTGAATCCCATTTTACGACATGGAGTCTTCTCACAATATGATTGACTATATTTGCGAGGTTTCTTATATTTGTGTTGTTCTTTTTCATCAAGATATTGATATAGAACTCTTTTAATAATCTGCTCAAGTAACATAATTATAAATATAATGGAAAACTACGAACAACAAAAATCCGAATGTAAAACATGTAAACAAAAAGGACCAGGAACATTCCAAATTGGAACTATACTTTTAGGTTTTTATATTTTATTCATATCAATTTACGGAACAATTGAATTATTTAAACATATTGTTTCTTGGTTTAAATAGTCCTATCAAACTTAACATTTAGTTTTACAAACATATCTCCACCTGAATATCCTTTATTTCTCAATCTTAAAGGTTTTGAGGTGTCGAATGTTTTTAACGCGTTCATAATTAAATTTCCATCAGGATGTGGTATTGTAAATGTATCTTGTTTAACTTCCTCTAAATTTAAAAATAAATTGTAAACCAAGTCATTATTTATTTTTTCAAATCCATCTTTAGTTACCACTTCTATTTGAATAACCAAATCACCATATTCACCATTTTTAAAGTCACCTAAATCCGCCAACTTTAAATATTGACCATTATCAACACCAACAGGTAATTTAACATTTATTTCCCGAGCATTGGATTTAACTCCATTACCACCACAATTATAACATCTGTGTACTAAAGTATATCCTCTACCCCCACAAGAACCACACGCAGTTCTAATTTGTTGAGTCATAAAACCAGTTCCAAAAGCTTTAACTTGGAATCCAGCACCTCTGCAAGTATTACACACTTGTTGGTCTCCTCCACTCCCATTACATATGTCACATTTATCATCCTTAATATAATTAATAGTTTTATCAGAACCTCGGTAAGACTCTATTGGACTAACTTGAACTTTAATTATTTTATCAGGAGCTGACTTTCGTCTTTGGGTATTGTTAAATGGGTTGTTTTGTTGATTACCAAACATTTGATTAATAAAATCTTCATATGACATCTGATTACCGCCACCAGCAAAAGGATTACTCAAACGATTATCATAATCCTTTCTTTTATTCTCATCACCAACGATATCATACGCTTGAGCAATTTCTTTAAATTTATCAGCGCCATCAGGGTTTTTATCTGGATGGTATTGTATTGCGAGTTTTCTGTACGCTTTTTTGATGTCATCTTGAGTAGCGTCTTTACTTACTCCTAATATTTCGTAATAATTATTCATATATGGCAAACTATTTGGTAGTCTTATTTAAGAATAAAACAAGAAAAAAAATTATAAAGAAGTTTATAACTTTATCTCGTGCTAAAAATTATTTTAAACAGTTAATTAAAGAGTCTAATGATGTAATTTTTGAGGTTTTAGTTGAGAATGGTAAAGAGTGTAGATTTGAATTAGGATTAATTGAAATGTCCGTAAATCAATCTGCACCTGTATATATGACCGATGAGTTTGGTAGAAGTGTTAAGGTTAAGTTAGAAGATGGAGGTATGTCTATATTATCAATAAACCATTACAAAGAAGAAGATTTAATTTATGATGTTAGAAATAAGATAAAGATTACCGCCCAGGAATTTATTAAAAAACACTTAAAAGGTGATGGGTTAAAAATGGTATCAGTACTTAACAACAAAGTTATCCTACAAAAAGACGAAGAAATTGATTTATTTTCACTAAAAAATGAATCAGAGTGTACTAGATTTGTTGAGTCTTTATCTTCATATTTCTTTAAAAGAAAAAGGGGAGACTGTCTTTTTATTAAAGATTGTTCCTCCCCTCAACGAAAATATTTGTATAGTTTGTTAGAATCTAACGGATTTGATAAAAAAGTTTTATATCGTAAGTTTACGACTTATCCTGTTCGTCCAAAATAAAATGGAACTCGGTTCCTGATATATCAATAGAAAACTGTTTGTGGTATCTATCAACCTCTCTAAAGTGATTAATGACATTGGTGTACTCACCTTTAGGTAATTCAAAGATAATGGTACCTTTACCACTAAAAAGGGTTTGGACTGATTCTGCAATCAACGCCAATTTTTCTATTTCCCCAAAAGTATTATTTTTATTCTCTTCCATAAACTTAATTTAACGGGCTTAGGAAAAAGCTCGTCTTTTTTTAACCCCTTTATTTCTCTAACAATTTTTTCTTTTTGTCTATCCAACTCTCTTTTGTCTTTTAGTGTTTCACTATTGAACCAATTCAGTAATTGTTGACTCCTGTCTGTCTTGCTCATTGTCTAATTCATTCTCTAATTCTGTATCTAACTCTGTATCAAGGTCTCCCTCATCAAAATCAAAGTATAGATTCTGTAATTTATCTAAATCAGTTTTTTCAAAAGTTTGTTTTAGTTGTTCTACTGTTTGCTTAAACAATCTTTCTTTTAACTCTCTTTCTTTATTTAATTTAATTACCTTACCAATCTTAACTAAAGTGATTGACATATCTTTTTCGGCAATTGGACAAATAAATGTTATTCCTTTTGAGTTTTGATCATCAACCTCAAACCCAATAACCTGTCCTTCATCTACTATACTCTTAGGTATAGACCATTTAGTTGGGAACTTCATATCAAAACTTAGATATGTCTCCAACTTTCTAATTGAATGGATATATTCAACGAATGGTAATATTTCTTTATAAAAACTCATTTTTGTAATAGATATGTTATAATATAACTAATTGATACTCCTAAGAGGATAAGTTCCCTGTTACTATAGACCAATGGTTTTGGTTCTTTTTGTAACAGGGCACCTAAAAAATTTGTGACATTTTTTAATGACACCAATATTGTGAAAACAAATATAAAAAGATATATTGTATCAATATTATGCATTTTTTTCTGTCTTGTTGTGTTCTAAAATTTCACCTCTTAATTGTTGAAGTAATGCCTTCAACTCTTGAGCAGATTTTCTAGCTCTTGTTCCTGCGCTTTTGTTACCGCCAAAAAACTTTGTAGTATCTACTGAAAGTAATTCAGTCAACACTTTAATTTGTTCTAATGTTTCCATTTCTTTAAAAATTGTAATTGTTTATTTTAATAATTAAAAAGTAAGTTTTTTCCTTCTGGTGTAAATAGAATCAACGATTTATTCCATATTTTTTTCCATTAATTTATATAATTCTGTTAATAAATCTAAATCTGATTTAGAAAATGTTACCTCAGTGTCAAATATTTCATTTAAAAATTTATCGATTGAATGTTTTATACTAGTTTTAGATTGATTATAGAATGTGTCCATAAAAAAAGATTGGAAATATTCTTTGTGATCACCATTTAATTTAATAATAATATTTTCTTTTTTAAAGTCATTAATCATTTTTTTCCAACACCATTCAAAATGAGACGCATTATCTTCATCAGATAGCGTTATTTTGGTCTCAGATATGTTTTCTCCGAGATACGTATCCATAATAATTTTGGTTAATGACTTAGAGATATCACCATACAATTCAATTTTTTCATAATTCATATTATGAATATTGAACCATATTATAACTTCTTCTTGAGGCATTGGCTTAGTCATCCAATTAAAAAAATTCTCCATAGAATGTTGTTTCTATGGAGAATTATAGTCTAATTTTATTAAATGTGAATTTTTATTGAGTTTTTCTATTATAAGATATCAAATTTTTCATTTTCTGTAAATCTTCGTTGATAATCTTAGTTGCTTTAGCTTCTGTAGACTCCAATTGACTCATGATTTTGTTTGCTTTACCTGTTGAGCCTCCTTTAATACTTTTTAAAGAACCTGGTTGTTTTTTACCCCCAGCAATATCAACAGGTGCGATTGTTTTTTTATAAGTACCATTCATTTGTTCTGCACCATATAAATTTTCATCAAAGTTCTTTTTAAATCTTTCTCCAACCTTCTCACTTCTTTTTGAAACGTTACCTAACGCTTTACCATCTTTTCCACTTACAGCATTACCGTTTTTAGAATCACCTTTAATTTGTCTTGAAATCATTTCATCGTCTGGTTTAATTTCATCATAAACAAGATTTGTCATACCAGGATAAGAAAAAGCTTCAATGTATTCCTCAACCGCATCTGATGGGTGGTACTTCATCTCATTATGTTCTTTCTCCATGTCGTAATTACTTTGAGGGAAATCGTCAGGATTTTCATCATAACTTCCTCCACCCATATACATGTCTTTCATGTAATCTTTCATTTTCTTAACGACTTCTTTAGCATACTTGTCATTTTCTTTTTGACTTTCACCTTGAGCTTTTTCAGTTTTCTTTAAACCTTGAGGTTTATTAACACCAAAATTATTTTTTTCTGATGAGTCTTTAACTGTTTGTTCTTTAACAATATTTTCAATCATATCAATTAACTCATTCTCTGTTAACGATAAAGTATTTTTACTCTCATTAATATTTCCTAATGTTAATGCCATGTTAACTTGTTTTAACAACTTAGAATCCGCATCAGATAATTTTTTATCACCTTTAGCTTTAGACATTAAATCTTTCTTAATTGAGTTTAATTTAGTTTTAGATATTTTTTGACTTTCAGGAATCCCTAACGCTTTATGTAACGCACCTTTTTTCATGTTAGTTTTTTGAATCCATTTGTCTTCAGATTCATTAACATTATATTCTTTACCATCAACTTCAAAACTATCATCACCAGATTTTTTAGCCTTAGCTAAAGCTCCTGTAAACGCATTACCTTCTTCAGTCTCAGCTTCTTCTTCCAACCCTTTAGCAATTCTAACTCTAAACGGTTTTCCACCGAACTTATCTTTATATTGATTAAAGAATTTTTCCCCATCATTTGGTGCAAACCATCTTTGATTTTTACCGTGTTTATCCATTAATGATGGAAAGTCTTCAAACTCCTCTTCATCGTAATCAAAATCAAATTCACCTGTATGTTCTCTGTCAGATTGGTCAAACCAACCATGTCCATCATCAAATGAACCAAACATTTTGTTTCTAATTTTGTTTTTAATTTTATTATCAGCTAAACCTTTACCAACATATGTTGGTTCATTTTGAGATAATTTTTCAACTTCTTCCTCTTCAGAATCATAACCAGTGTAAATTTCTTCAACTTCTTTTTTATGTGCTTTAGCGTCTCTTAGTTTTTTAAAATCTGCGGCAGTTATCTTACCTTTAGGTTCGGCAACATCAATTTTGGACTGTTTACCACTAAGTTCCTCATCCATTTTAATTTCTTCCCATTGACCTTTTGTCTCTGTGATATGTTTAACTTTAGTCTCAATTTCTTCATTTAAAATCTTTGAGACTAATTTATCAATATTTTCTTGAAAGTTTTTCATCTTGTATTTTTTATTATAAATATCTTTATTTTATTCTTTTACCTACGTTTTCATACTCATGTTCTAAAATAGTCATGATAACGTCTTTACTAACCCCAAGTTTTTTAGCCACGTTTTCAATAGCTTCTTTAACTGATTCGTTTTTACTAATTTTAAGGTTATTAATATCACCCTGATTACAATATGGAAATTTGGTACATTTCTTCTTAATTTTTACAAATCCTCCTCCAGGTATTTGAGTCTTTCTACTTGGACCCCAATCTTTTTTACTTGTTGATTTAGCCCACATAGATGGTGATTCATAACCACCAACGGATCCAGATGTTGTTGCCTCTTTAGCTTCAACTTTATCAACTTCACTTTCTTTTAATTTTGGGTTTTCAGATCTACTTCTTTCCCAAAACTGATTATCTCCACCAAAAACAGGTCCTGAATACGCACCTGATGAACCTGATCCTGTAGCTTCTTTTGTTTCTATTTTTTTTAATTTAGAATAGTAAGTTGGGTTTTCCCAAAGATGGTCCATGGCGATTTCTTTTGCTTTGGTTTTATCTTTAGTGTGTTCCATTTCAACTTTAATACCCATACTTAATTCTTTTTTCAAAGAAGAAACCATATTTTTGATATCATAATAACCTTTTTTGTCGTGTTTTTTTGCGATATCTTCAATAGTTTTATTATCAGATAAACCACCTTTTAATTTTTCCTCATCAATTTTTTTGGTATTCATCTTTTTATTTAAAAAAGTTTCATACTTATTACCATCATCATCAAACTCTTCAGTAAATGATGATTTATATTTTAAAGCATCACCAATTGTTGTGGTATTTAATTTAACATTTGGTTGAGTAGTATATGCTTTATCAATCGCATTTTTAAATTCAGTTGTAGAATTATTCATAGTTAAGCATTTTTAAGTCTTGGTTCCCAATAACCACGGTTCATCCACATAAATTGGTAGAATTCACGGAACATTCTTAGGGTTATATCTTTAACATCACCTTCAAGTTTACCTCGCTTGATTTCTTTGGAGATTCTGTCTAATAATTTGTCTTCAAATTGTTTAATTGTGTTATTGTCCATAAAGTTTCTAATCTCTTTACGAATCATCACTTCAATTTCGTTTTTTTCGGTTGATGTAAGTGCCATTAGTTTGTTATTAATAAAAAGGTTAATGTTAAAATGGCAATGCCGGCCAAACCAGATGTAAATTTATTTTTGATTTTTTCTTTTTTTAAATTTAACTCCACTTTCTTTGTGTGGTCCTCTAAGATTGAATATTTTTGGTCTTGAGCGCCAATGATTGTTTGATAGTTATTTTCTTTAACCCTTAATAAACTTATAACACTATCTTTCATAACAACTTTGTTTTCTGTTTCTAACAATTGTTGTTCTGTTAATTTTAACTGAGCTTTAGCAGAATCACCGCTAATTAAATCTTTAGTGATTTGCTTAACAACTGGTATAGGAAAACATTTAGTTGGTTGATTATTTGTACCTGTTTGAGAAAAAGCCGTCAAGCTCAGGCTCAGAATACTTATCAACACGATTAATTTCTTCATGATATTTTTTTCCTGTTTTTGTTTTATTTGTTTTTATCTTTGAAATGTTATCATCAATCTTTTCAACTTCTTCGTCAATAAGTTCAATTTTATCTTCTAAGATATCTTGTTCTTTGTTAAGTTCATTAACAACGTTTGTTAATGAATCAAGTTTAGCTTTATCAATAGCGCTCATTGTACTTGTGTTTGACATAGTCATAGCCCAATACAATATAAACAATATTATCAGTGCCGATAAGATTGTATCATAATTTTTAATTACAAAATTTTTAATTGTTTCCATTATTTTGGTGATTCTTTAGTTTTCTTTCTATTTGCCAAAACTTTACCCCATTTAGATTTAAATTTTTGGTAAAATTGTTGAAGTTTATTTATCATATCTAAGAAATCTTCATCAACCTTCATCATTTCACCGTTAATATAGATTCCACTGTTTTCACCAATTGTGAATGTGAACTCAATATCTTGGTCAATGATTTTACCCGACCAATCAACATTATTTGTATAAACATTTAATGTATTAAAGTCGGCCAAGTCAGAAACTTCCTCTACGAATTCATCCATGGTTTCTTGGAATGCAACTTTTTCGTCAGTTGTAATATCCAAATCATTTCTGCCTTTACCATGTAAGGCCAAAATACCACCTGATATTCTATATTTTTGTGATTTATCCTTAGGTGTTTGAGTTTCACCTTCTTCCTTGTCATCTACCGCGGTCTCGTATTCAGTATCTTGTTCTATTCTACTTTCAATACTTGCCGCCATGTTATCTTGAGTATCTTGCTCAAATAACATTTTTGATTTTTTAATCAACGATTTTATTTCGTCGTACCTGTCGTTATGTAAATTACCCATTTTCTATTAGTTTTGTAAAGTTTTCAAAGTTAAATGATGGATTTAAATCTGTGTATTTTTCGTTAAAATTGCTTCTTGAAACAATTCCTTCAAAATTCTCAACACCGTCAATCTTAGTGTTATGACTTACACAATTTTTTTTAATTTGGAATTCATTTATCAGGTAACCACATAACTCAGCAGTTTTTTCAATCTGATTGGTTGTGTATGGTTCCCAAAAGAAGAAGTCCCTCCATTTTTTCTCGTAAACCTGTTGATTATAAATACTTCCTTTCCAGTTAATATGATAGGTTGTTAGCGGTTTCTTTTCTAACCACCCTAAATTCTCTAAACAAACCACAATTGAGTTTTTGTTTATGTTGTCTTCAGTAAAAAAATTGGTATATCCGTTGTTGGGTAACAGTTGTAAAACTGTTCCATTTTTGGTTATGACGTAGTTTGGGATTTTATCGTACGTAGAATTGTATCTATATTTAAGGGAGGCTAAGTATTCCTCAACCTCCCTTGAAGTATGACACAAGATGATTTGTTTTTTCTTTTTTTGTTTGCCAGTAGTTTTGAAGTTTCCGTATTTTTCAATATTAAGCATCTCTTCTTATGTAACTTAATCTTTTAATCTCCGGATCTTCAATCGGTTCTGTTTGGATTTGTTCAACTAAACTTCCAAACTTTTGTTCGTTAACCCTAATTAGTTCCTTCTCAAGTCTTTCTAAATCTTCTTGAGTTGGTGTATATTTTTCTTTTTCAATTTCAGCTTCTCTTTTACCTGCTTCAATACTCAATTCATCTATACCAACAACAGGTTGTGATAAATTATTACCACCTTTCTTTTCTTCTTCTTCAAATTTAACTAACATATGAAGAAAAGACAATGATATAATTGGTAACATACCACCAGCAAATAATGCCAAGAATCTTTTATGACCAACAGGGTCGCCTGATTCAACACCAAGATAAGAAACAATTGGGTCAACCAAATCAATCCAATCTTTAAATGCTTGTGAATTTACATCAATGTATTGATAAGCAAAAAAGATATTACCAATAAACTGAATAAGGGTTACAATCCCGAATGGGAAATATACTTTTTTACCCATCTGAGCTGATATTGCAGCAAGTGCTGACAAGGCAGCAATCTCAATACCTACAGACAAATAAATTGCCCAACTAAATGGATTGGATAAACCATACCAAGAAGTTACGTGGGATATTGACACACCAGCCACCGTTAAAATCGGCACCAAGAACGCAACATAAATTATTTTTTTAAAATTTCTTTGAATCCAATTCATATTACTTTGAAGTTAGTTTTTTAATTTCCTCTTCAATTTGAGTTTGTCTTTGAACGTCCAATAATTTTCTATCAGTCGCTTGAATCATTCTTTTTTCTGATTCCAATCCCATAATTTTCAATTCTTTATCTAATTCTTTTTTAGTGTAAGTCGAATCTTTAATCGCTTCAATTTCTTTTCTTATTTTAGCTAACTCTCTTCCGTCTCCACAACTTTTGAAGAAACTAAGTAATGCAATTACCAGTACAATAACTGTAAAGTTTTTTTGTATAAAATTTTTCATAGTTTTTATTTTTAAATTTACCCTAAATATAAAGGGTGTACTTAATAAATACACCCTTAAATTAGTTTTACAAATAATCGAATAAACTACCAGTCTCGTTTCGTAGTTTTCGTAAAGCCTTTTCCTTGATTTGTCTTACCCTTTCTTTAGTTAAAGAAAAGTCACCGCCAATATCTTCTAATGTTCTAGTATTACCTGATAGACCAAAATAATCTTCAATGATAATACGTTCACGGTTATCCAAAACATTCAACATTTCCAATAACTTTTCCTTTAATGTTTCTTCACTTGATAAATTAGCATCCGCAAGTTCGGCATTTGGATTATTCAAAACATCCAACAATGTATCACCGTCTTCATTAAGTGGGTTGTCGTAGTTAATGGTATATGGTAATGTTGAAAACTTTTCAGGGAGTTCAACACCAACAGCATCCATTTCTTTTTTGGCTCTATGCAGTTCTTGAACCACATTAACAGGTAGACGAATGGTCCTTGCATTTTCGTTTAGTGACTGCAAGATTGATTGACGAACCCACCAAACAGCATAAGATATGAATCGCAACCTCTTCGTCCAATCAAAATTTTCAATTGCCTTCATCAAACCATAATTACCTTCAGCAATAAGGTCAGATAAATCAATACCTTGATTTTGATATTGTTTCGCAACTGTAATTACAAATCGTAAGTTGCCTTCCAACATTTCTTTTTGGATTTGTTCTTTTTCTCGTTCAGTGCAATCGTTTGAAGAAATTCTTTCAGCCAAGAACCTTTCTCTTTCAGGTGTCATGACTTTTATTTTTCTAATGTCTTTTAAATAAATTTGAATTTCGTCTTGGTTAATTG
>Ga0208235_1000032_pt1 | contig 52028 bp, 36 predicted proteins | sample LakMenEpi22Oct12_FD_150727 | JGI IMG/M metagenome (GOLD analysis project Ga0208235, IMG submission 150727) | Freshwater microbial communities from Lake Mendota, WI - 22OCT2012 deep hole epilimnion (SPAdes) | ecosystem: Environmental > Aquatic > Freshwater > Lake > Epilimnion/Euphotic zone ... | reverse complement strand
CCCCCTTCCTATGCTGATCTCCGAAGCGATGGTGATGCTTGCCCCCTACGGGGTGGAGCGGATCGAACGCATCCCTGGCATCACGGGCGCTCAGACCTGGAAGGTCCGCCATAACGGGCAGGAGTGCATCTACGCCTGCCAGCTGGAATCGCTGGTATGGGCACTGACCCCATCGGATGAGTGGGAGGGTTGACCCCTGGCACCCTGACCCTGTAGAATTCCAGAGCACACCGCAAGGCACCTCAATGCAAATCACCCCCGTCGTTCTCAACCTGACCCCGCTGCAACTGCTGGCACTGCAGGATGCCATTTCCCACCGCTACCGGCAGCTGGAGGCACTCGGCACCGATACTTCTGAGATCACTGCCCTGCGCGACCTTCACGTTCTGATGGATCGCTATTGACCCTCAGGGGGGTGGGTTGACTCCTGCCCCTCAACCGACTACAATTCCAGAGCACACCGCACCGCACCCGATGACCCTGACCGCTAAAGAGCAAGACCTGTTCAACGCCATCCAGGAAGGCATGGATGCCCCCGGAAGCGGGTGGCTCCATGAGCTGGCTGATGAAACGCTCAGCACGGCAGGCGTGCTTGGAAGCCTGGTTAAAAAGGGACTGGTTCGCAGCATTCCCGTGCGGGAGCCTGGATACCCGACCGCTTACTGGGTGGAATTGATCACTGCCTGATCATGCTTAAGGGGGGGGGATCCCTCCCCCCATCCGTGCTACAATTCTCTCAGTTCCACCGACACCCGATCCGATGACCGCCACCCTCCCTGCCCTCCGCGACTGCCTCAACGTGTACGCCCCCGGCACCACCTTTGAGGACATCCTCTGGGATTGCTCCAATCCCTTTGACGATTGCGTTGAGTGGCACATTGCCGTGGAGGCAGCAGAGATGCACTCCCTGGGCTCTGAGTTCTGGGCAACCTACGGACCCCTGCAGGATGAGCGAATCGACTGCGGCGAACTGCTGGAGTGGTTGGGGTACTGATCCCCCCTGCCCCATCCGTGCTACAATTCATTCGTTCTCAACCCCCCCCGCTCATGCTCTGGCCCCTCGCTCAGTGCTCCGATCTGCAGACCCGCCAAATCAAGTGGATCTCCCGTGCCGATCAACTGAAGAACGGTTCCCGCCCTTCCGCTTACATTCACTGGGGTCTGCCTGCTACCGTGCTTGCCGCTCAATTCTCTGAGACCCATGCCCCCGACGTGGCACGGTGCCCCATCAGCGGCTGGCGCTCAACTCAGTGAGGGACTCACCCTGCCCCCTGCGTTCGTTCGTGGGGGGGCAGTCTGATCGTTCGTGTGGGAGCAGTGCCCTTGGGGCGTCCTTAGGGGCGGTCGCCGCCGTATAAAAACGCCTAACTACCCTAAGCTATAAACGACCCAAATCGACTTGTAAATATCACTCTCCTTAAAAATTTTCCGAATACTATATAATTTTGAAAAGGTCGCTTAAAATACATCGAATGAAAAAAAATTCCGGGGATATTTTTGAACCCATAGAGGTCGATCCAATTAGTGGTGAATACTTCATCAAAATTCCAGAGCAAATTATGAATGAACTCTCTTGGTATGAAGACACTCAAATATGCTTTACTCTTGAAGGAGATGAAGTAATTCTCGCAGAACGCACAGATTGACAATCGCTACATAATATTGTATGATAATGAAGTAACTACTTTCAATTATGGCTAAAGGATTTACCGTAAAAGCAAATGCCCCAGTGGCATCAAATAAAGAAGCAGAATGGGATTATGATCTTGCAAAGGAAATGGTACGTGGAAAGTCCATTGTTTTTTGCCTTCCGGGAAGAGGAGTCTCCTATACCTATCTAAAGAGCTTCGTTCAACTGTGCTTTGATTTAGTACAGTCCGGTGCAAGTATTCAAATTTCACAAGACTATTCATCCATGGTAAACTTTGCAAGATGCAAATGTTTAGGTGCGAATGTTCTTCGAGGACCTGACCAAATTCCTTGGGATGGAAAACTTCAATATGATTATCAACTTTGGATTGACTCCGATATTGTCTTTAATACTGAAAAATTCTGGCAACTTGTTCTGATGGATAAGGACATTGCTTCTGGATGGTATGCAACCGAAGACGGACATACAACCTCAGTGGCACACTGGATGGAAGAGGATGATTTCCGTAATAATGGTGGAGTTATGAATCACGAAACCGTTGAGTCCATCAGCAAGCGTCGTAAACCATTTACCGTTGATTATGCAGGATTTGGTTGGCTTTTGATTAAGCACGGAGTATTTGAACATTCCGAAATGAAGTATCCCTGGTTTGCTCCTAAGATGCAAGTTTTTGAATCTGGAGAAGTTCAGGATATGTGTGGAGAAGATGTATCATTCTGTTTGGATGCAAAAGAAGCAGGATTTGAAATTTGGTGCGATCCTCGCATTCGCGTTGGGCACGAAAAAACAAGAATCATTTGAGATGACTAACGAATCTTACAATATTCTTTGTAAAGGAAGAAAAATTTATTCAAATCTTTCTGAAGAAGAATATTTCAATATTATGGAGGATCTGTCAATCGAATTCTATCAGACAGGTTCTCCACGCCCTGAAGAACTTGAAACAGAAATTATAGGAGGAAACTAATGGCAATTAAAAAATCATCAGGTGGTGGAAAGCAGGTAATCGAATCTCTTCCCAAGAAAACTAAGCAAGGTTGTGGGGCTCATACAAAGTACTCTGCTACGTCTCGTAATAAAGCTCGCAAAAAGTACAGAGGGCAGGGTAAAGGATGAACTACATGGAAGTTTTTAGATGATATCATATAATCGAAGTGAAATTTTAAATTCAATTAAAAACTTAAAGACATACCTCAAACCCAGTGCTATTCCTGGTGCTGGTGTTGGGGTTTTTGCTTTAATAGATATTCCTAAAGACACTCTAATTTTTGAGGTTGAAAGAACAGATGATTATTTTTTTGAATATTCAGAAATAAAAGATATTTCACCTAACATTCAAAATTATATAATGGCAATGACGGATGGGGTAAAAGAAGGTTTTTATTTGGATGTTCCTGCCTTTAAGATTTATACTGCATATTATGTCAATCATTCTTATAATCCCAATGTCTTTTGGGATCGAAGATCTGATGAACTCTTCTCAATCAAAGACATTGAATGTGGAGAAGAATTGACAACATATTATAAACCCAATGAGAAAAATTTTTAAATGAATATTATCAATTTACCACCAAAAAAAGTTTGGATTCGTAAAGAATATCTAAGAGATCTTCGTGATGGACACGGAGAATATGTGAAAGGTTGGTGGGTGTCCATCAAATCAATCTGGGGAAAGTGTTTTTATTTCGAAACTTATATTCCAGAATATGGTGCTCTTTATGATAAATTACCAATCTCGGCATTTTTGAATTGGGAAAGTGACCATCACGAACATCCAAGAGAAATAAGTCCAGATCTACCAATCACTGATTTACAGTACTGGGATAGTTTTGACTATGACATTAGATTAATTGAAAAGCAGTTTTTATATACAATGTCTGTTGAGGTTAAACATCGTTCTGGTCATTTATCTGAAAATGGTAAATATTTGTTCACAATTGATTCCTATCATCCTGATCGGGACATTCCTGATATTTCATTTTCAGAATTTCCAGAAGAACATAAGTCACATAACTGTATCATTTTACCAAATGGACAAATTGGTCTTTACCCAAACAATCGTTGCAGATGGGTTGATGAAAGTTTAACTCCACCTACTCTTAAAAAACCCGACTTTTTAGTTTCTACCAGAAATTTTTCTGTAGAAAATGGAGGAAAGTGTCGATTGGGAAATACTGAAGAATATTTTTGGGAACATGAGAAAGAAAATAAATAACTTTTTTACTGGAATAATAATTGGAACAGTATTCAATGGGAACTCATCTCCTTTTGGAGGTGTATGATGTCAAATTTGACCTCTTAAATGATGTAATATCTCTTCAAGAAACAATGGAGAAGGGTATTAATAGGGCAAATATGACAATTTTAAACATTTTTTCTCATTGTTTTTCTCCTCAGGGTTGTACCATCGTCATTGCACTCTCAGAAAGTCATGTATCCTGCCACACCTGGCCTGAAAATGGTTGTATAGCAATTGATATCTATACTTGTGGTGAAGGAAACCCGAAATTGGTTGCAAATGAATTACTCAAGTACTTAAATTCCGATAATTATAATCTTCGTGAAGTAAATCGTTAAATAGTATTAGGAGATAGAAACCTCCTTTATAAAAGTTCTGTTTTATTCATTAAAACAGGAGTTTCAGAAATGCTATTTGAATCAGATAACAATCAAAAAAGAGTCATTCAAGAAGTTGTTTATGATGTTGCACCAAAACATAACCTAAAAAAACAGGTTGAATTGCATGAAAAAATTCGTAATGATGAGGACTATGATGACTGGACATATGGAACCGAACCAAACTATGGTTCTTCTTGGAAGTAGATATAAATAAATAAAAAACTTTTGTTCAATGGCAATTCAGAGGATATCCAGATCATTTAAAGATATCAGTTTATCCTTTGAACCACATCCGGTGACGAAGGATCTTCCCATATTAAAGAATGAGAATGCGATTCGCAGATCCGTAAGAAATATTGTAGAAACTATTCCAACAGAAAGATTCTTCAATTCTCTATTAGGATCTGATATTACAAGAAGTTTATTTGAATTTGTTGATTTTGGTACTGCATCAGTAATACAAAATCAAATTGAAATATCAATTAATAACTTCGAACCAAGAGTTAATAATGTAGAAGTTCAGGTGGATCCTATTCCGGATGATAATACATTTAATGTAACAATTATTTTTGATATTATAGGACAAGAATTTCCAACTCAAGAATATTCATTCATACTAGAGGCAACAAGATAAAATGCCTTTCACCAAATTTACAAATCTAGATTTCGATCAGATAAAGACCTCCATCAAAGATTATCTCCGTGCCAACTCTACATTCACGGATTTTGACTTTGAGGGGTCTAACTTTTCTGTATTAATAGATACTCTGGCATATAATACCTATATTACCGCATTTAACTCCAATATGATTGTGAATGAGTCCTTCTTGGATTCTGCAACTCTTCGTGAAAATGTGGTTTCACTGGCAAGGAATATTGGTTATGTACCTCGTTCCAGAACGGCAGCAAAGGCACAGGTATCCTTCAATGCATCTACAACCGCAAATACCCCCACACTCACTCTACAGGCGGGCCTGGTGTGTGTAGGGTCCGTTGATAATACCTCATATACATTTTCAATTCCAGATGATATCTCGGCAAATGTTGTCGGTGGAGTTGCATCCTTTAACAATATTGAAATTTATCAGGGGACATTCTTAACAAAACAATTTGTGGTGGACGGATCCCTTGACCAAAGATTTATACTGAACAATCCATTCATAGACACTTCCACCATCTCAGTCTATGTGAAAGGAATTAATGATAGTGGTCTTGGAGTAGAATATTCTTCTGTTGATAATATTTTAGAAGTAAATTCGTCTTCAAGAATCTATCTCTTACAAGAAGTTCAGGATGAAAAATATGAACTTCTTTTTGGTGATGGTCTTATCGGGCAAAAATTAGAAAATAATGCGGTAATCACGGTAAATTATATTGTTACCGATGGTGAAGAGGGTAATGGTGCTTCTTCATTTTCTTTTTCTGGAAGTATTAGAAATGCAAGTAATGCGACAATTGATATAGGTTCAGTCTCGATCATAACAAATCAGTCATCTCAAAATGGATCCGAAATAGAATCCATAGATTCTGTTAAATATTTTGCTCCAAGAATTTATTCTTCTCAATATAGAGCAGTAACATCAAGAGATTATGAGGCAATCATAAAAAAAATATATCCAGATACAGAATCCGTTACGGTCATTGGCGGTGAAGAATTGGATCCTCCAGAATTTGGATCAGTATCAATAAGTATTAAACCAAAAAATGGAACTTTTGTTTCTGATTTCAACAAACAACAAATTATTAATAAATTAAAACAATACAGTATTAGTGGAATTAATCAAAAAATAATTGATCTTAAAATATTATATGTAGAAATTGATTCATCAATTTACTATAACTATGCTCAGGTATCTGCAGTAGAATCACTAAAGACAAAAGTTGTAAATTCACTGACGGAATATTCAAATTCTGTGGATCTTAATTCATTTGGCGGAAGATTTAAGTATAGTAAGGTTCTTCAAATAATTGATAATACTGATATTTCTATAACTTCTAATATCACTAAGGTTAGAATTAGAAGAGATTTGAAGGCGCTGATAAATCAGTTTGCTCAATACGAACTATGCTTTGGAAATAAGTTTCATATAAATTCCGATGGTTTTAATATCAAAAGCACAGGATTTAAAATTTCTGCAGATCCAGATACCGTATACCTAACAGATGTTCCAAACAAGGATTCTAGTGGAAATTTAGATGGAAGTGGAAAGGGAATATTGTCAATAGTAAAACCTTTAAGCGACGGAACTACAAGAATTGTTGTAAAATCTGCCGGAACAGTTGATTATACAAAAGGTGAAATTAAATTAGGAACCATAAACATTATTTCAACATCTAAAGAGAATGACATTATCGAAATACAGGCATTTCCAGAATCTAATGATGTTGTTGGTCTGAGAGATCTTTATTTAAATTTTAGCATTGAAAAAAGCACAATAAATATGGTAAGAGATGTAATTGCTTCTGGTGATGAAATATCTGGTACAGTATTTGCCAGAGACTATTATACTTCAAGTTATTCAAACGGAAATCTAATAAGAGCGTAATATGATACAGACTGGGTTCGAATCTAGAGTTAAGGTTCAACAAGTTATTGAAAATCAACTTCCGAATTTTATTTTGGATGAAAGTCCAAATGCGGTGGAATTTTTAAAGCAATATTATATTTCTCAAGAATATCAAAGTGGTCCAATTGATATTGCGGAAAATTTAGATCAATATTTAAAGTTAGATAACCTAACTCCCGAAGTAGTAGTAGATAGTACATATACTGTTTCAGGAATTTCTTCTACTGATACTACAATTACCGTCAGTAGTACTAAGGGATTTCCTCAAACTTATGGATTATTGAAAATTGATGATGAGATTATAACATATACTGGATTGACTACAAACACATTCACTGGATGTATTCGTGCATTTAGTGGTATTACAAGTTACCATGCAAATTTAAATCAAGAAGAACTGGTATTTTCACCGTCAACAGCGGCATCTCATATTTTAGGATCTTCTGTACAAAATCTAAGTTCTTTATTCTTAAAAGAGTTTTATAAAAAAATAAAATATACTTTTACTCCTGGTCTAGAAGAATTTGATTTTGTATCAAATTTAAATGCTGGTAATTTTATAAAAGAAGCAAGATCCTTTTACCAGGCAAAAGGAACTGACGAATCATTTAGAATTTTATTCAATATTTTATATGGAGTAACGCCCCAAGTAGTAAATTTAGAAGAGTTTTTAATTAAACCATCTTCGGCAGAATATGTAAGAAGAGAGGTTGTAATTGCAGAAAGAATTTCTGGAGATCCTTCTAAATTGGTGGGTCAAACTATTAAAAAATTTAATGATGAGAATACTAGTGCCTCAATTTCCGAAATAGAACCATTTACTAGGAATAACATACAATATTTTAAAATTTCACTTTTTGTTGGATATACTGATACTTCCGCTATTCTTGGAAATTTCACAATTACTCCAAATACAAAAAGTTTAAAAAATGTCCCTGTTGGATCATCTGTAATTTCAGTAGATTCTACAATTGGATTTCCGGAGCAAGGAACAATCATATCCGGAATCAATACAATTACCTACACCAGTAAAAGTATTAATCAGTTTTTTGGATGTACCGGAATTACATCTTCAATCTTACCTTCTGCAAATATAAGATCTGATGAAATTTATTTTGGATATGAAAATGGAGATCTTAACAAAAAAGTTGAGTTAAGACTTACTGGGGTATTATCCAAATTTGTTCAAGTATCTGATACTTTAAATTTGGATGAAGGGCAAATAATCTCGGTTAAAAATATTGGAGATCTAATTCAAAATCCACAAAATAACAAAACATATAAAGAAGTTTTTGCAAATTCTTGGATATACAATACGGCATCTAGATATGAAATAGAAAATATTAGTAATTTTACTTTAAAAAGTCCAATTGATAGGTCCAGTTTAAAAATTGGAGATGAAGTAGAAATTTTAGAAAGAGATACTAATAATGTAGTGTCTTCATCTGGTGCATACATTTCAAATATTATATTTTCACAAAATAGAGTTATTATTGATAATTCTGGGTTTTCTCCCGAAAATGAGATAAAATATGATTTAAGAAGAAAAGTTAATACTGCAAATAGCACAATAGTTCCAATACAATTTGGAAATAATGTTATTCTATCCGATATCCAAAATTTATATACTGATGATGGGTATGCATATGTAGCTTCCAACTCATTACCATCAGGTAGAGACGGATATGATGAAAATTTCACATATAAAATAACGAAAAATATTAACTCATCAGTTGCAGTTGATCTATCCGATGAAATAGATGACAACTACACAAGTATAGTATTTCAAAATCCTGTTCCATTTATCACTGGTGACAGAATTTATTATCAACCATCAGGAGCACCAATTGTTGGATTGGATACTGGAGATTATTATGTACAAGTTCTAGATCCCTCCAATAAAATAAGACTATACTCATCACTATCATTTGTTGGAACTAATAGTTTTTTAACATTTTCTGATTCTGATTTTGTTAATCAAACCCATAGATTCACATTATACTCTCAAAAATCTGGTATAATTGGTGCTCAAAAATTATTTAAAAAATTTCCATTATCTGAGAGTATTGATACTGGAAATGGGGAATTGACACTTCCAGGTTCAGTTGGAATGTTAATTAATGGTGTAGAAATTAATAATTATAAATCCAATGATAAAGTATACTACGGACCTCTAGAGTCTATTAGTGTATTAAATGGTGGAATTGGATATGATGTTATTAATCCTCCATTAATATCAGTTTCTCCCGGATCCGGTTCTACGGCATTAGTTCATCCGGTAGTTAGTGGGTCAATTGAAAAAGTTTATATTGATTCTCAAGATTATGATATCAATACAATTGTATCTATTGGTATAACCGGAGGTAATGGATCTGATTGCGTACTAGAACCTATTTTAACAAAAAGAAGGAGAGATATTTTCTTTGACGGAAGATTATCGACAAATTCTGGAGGAATTAGTTCAACCACAAATCAATTAGTATTTTTAACGGACCACAATTTAAGTAATGGTGAATTGATAGTTTATAATTCCAATGGAAATTCTTCAATTGGTATTGGAACCACAAATTTAACTTTGATCAATAACGCAACATATTATTCCAAAATTGATAATAATAGAACCATTAGACTCTATCAGACTAATTCGGATTACCTATCTGGGATCAATACAATATCTTTTAATGGAACTAATACTGCAGGAATTCATAAATTTTCGACTGCATCATTTAAAAATACAATATCAGAGATTAAAATATTAAATGGTGGTTCTGGATACACAAATAGAGAATTAATTGTCTCTTCATCAGGAATATCAACATACAATAATACAATTAATTTCGAAAACCACGGATTTGAGAGTGGAGAACTTATAACTTATCGATATGAAACATCTACAATTGGAATTTCTACATTATCTCAATATTATGTACTGAAAAATAATGATGATTCCTTTAGACTTTGTGATGCTGGAATTGGCGGAACTAACATATCAAACTACAATAGAAAAAATTATATTAAATTTTCTTCTGTTGGATCTGGTTATCAATATTTTAGTTACCCTGATATTTCCGTTTTCATACAGTATACACCAGTTGGATTTGGTACTACAACTCAACAGATTCAATCTCTTGTGGCAACTCCCGTTGTTAAAGGTAATATTATAGACGCCTACCTATATGAAAGTGGGGCAGGATACGGATCCACAATTTTAAATCTTGAAAAAAAACCATTAATAACAATAAAAACCGGAAGTGAAGCAAAATTAAAACCAATTATTGCAAATGGTCAAATCAATTCAGTAAATATTCAATATGGGGGAATTGATTATTATTCTACTCCTGATTTGATTGTAAGCGATTTAACTGGCGCTGGATCCGGAGCAGATTTAAGACCAGTCATTACTAACCAAAAAATAACAGATATTAAGATAGTAAATCCAGGAATTGGATACTCCAGTAGTTCCACAATAATTGAAGTGAGACCTGCAGGTTCCAATGCAATTTTAAATGCTAATATTAGATCTTTAACTGTCAATAATAATGTAAAGTTTGGTGATGAAATTTTAATAGAAACCGAAAATCAATTGCAGTATTCTGTTTGTGGATATTTCGAAAACTTAAGAACTTCATTTGGTGACAATGGATTGCAAGTATCCAATATAATCGGATGGGCATATGATGGAAATCCAATATATGGACCATATGGGTATTCAGATTCGGAAAATTCAAATTCTATTCCTAAACTTTTAGAATCTGGATATACGCTAAATCCTTCTAATATTATTGATAGACCATCAAACTTTGCTGCAGGATTCTTTATTGAAGACTATGAGTATACGAATTCTGGAGACTTAGATGAAAATAATGGAAGATTTGGAAAAACTCCAGAATTTCCAAATGGAGTATATGCATATTTTACAACCCTTGATACTTCCTTTACGCCAAAATTTCCATATTTTATAGGAAATAAATTTAGATCTAATACAATAGAAGAAAACTCCATCTTAAATCAAACATTTAATTTTAATAACTCAAATTTACTTAGAAATACCTTACCTTATAAAGTATCCGATAATTATGCAAAAAATGATTTTATAATAGAGACTAATGAAATTACAACACAAGAGTCAATTGTTGAATCAGTATCCCAAGGATTTGTAAGTTCTTTTGATATTATTAATTCTGGATCTGATTATAAAGTTAATGATGTTTTAAATTTTGATGATACTAATACTTTTGGAGGTGGATTAATTGCAAGAGTTTCTTCAATAGAAGGAAAGGATATTGTAAAGATAGACACTTCAGTAGAAACTTACGAAAATTCTATTTTTACTTATAAAGGTGAAGGAGAAGTAGAAGTCACTATTAAACCACATCATAATCTATCAAATAATGATTTTGTTGCAATTTCGGGATTTTCAACCAACCTGTCTAAATTAAATAATTCATACAAGATTGGAGTATCTTCCTATTATTCAAATGTTCTTAAGGATATTCCATCATCAACATCTGGATTTACAACTGAGATTTACATTACTCAACTTCCAACAACGGTATCCGTGGGAAGTAGTATTAGAATAGGCAGTGAAACACTATCGGTGCTTGAAGTATATAAAAACCTTAATATACTTAAAGTACAAAGAGGATCTACTGGAGTATCTCATACAGCAACTACTCAAATAAACTTTATTCCAGATTCATTTATTATTTCACAAAAAATAGATTACTTTGAGTCTAATGTAAATAATAAGGTGTTTTTTAATCCAGTACAATCAGTAGGAATTGGTACTACTCCCGGAATTACAAATAAACTAACATTTGAATTTGGAGACTCTAATATTACCAGAATTGTTCCAACACAGGGAATTTATATTGAGAATCATCCATTTACAAATAATCAGCAAGTAATATTTTCAAGAAATGGTTTAGCAAATATCTCAATTTCAACTTCACCAACAGGAACTCAATTTGATTTGCCTCAAAATGTATATGTAACTGATAAGAATATTAATACTATTGGAATAAAAACTACTCTTAACTCTTCTGAGGTGTTTTTTATTACTAATGGTGATAATAATGACAAGTATTCATTCGAAAGTGTATATCCACAAATAATCGGAAGAGTTGAAAGAGTTAAGTCTACCGTTTCAGTATCGACTTCTCACGAACTTTCCAGTGGAGATGTTATTAGTTTAAGTATCAAACCAAATCTTTCTGTAGGAATTGGAACTTCAACTTCAGTTTATGTTAAGAGAGATACAATAACTGGTAATATTTTAATTAATCCAATTGGATTTAGTTCAACCGGAATTAACACATCAACAAATACTATTTCAATTAATTCACATAACTTAAAAACCGGAGATAAAATTCTATATTCATCTAATGTAGTTGCATCTGGATTATCAACTGGACTTTATTATGTTTACCGAGTTAATGATAATACAATAAAACTTTCTGAAACATATCTAGACTCTAAAACCATTCCCCCAACAACAGTAAGTATTGCCGGAACTGGTGGTTCAAGTCAAAGTATTTCATTAATAAATCCCCAAATTGAATCAATTAAAAATAATAACCTTGTATTCAATTTATCAGATAATTCTTTAGCGGGATATAAATTTAAACTTTATTATGATCAAAATTATAATAATGAGTTTGTTTCAACTCCGTCTTCGGGATTATTTACACTATCTGGCATAGGAACTGTTGGAGTCTCCACTAATGCTTCCCTAACAATTAATTATAGTGATGATTTACCCACTCAGTTATATTATAATTTAGAAAAATCCGGATATATTAGCACTTCCGACACAGAAGTGAATAATTATTCTGAAATATTATTTACTAATAGTGTATACAATTCTAATTATACAATTTCTGGTGTAGGAGCAACAACATTTACTGTTTCTTTATCTAAAAAACCAGAAAAATTAACATATACTCAAAATGAATGTGATAAATTAAAATATACTACAACTTCACTATCAGCAAAAGGTCCTATTGATAGAATTAATATCATTTCTGGTGGATCTGGATATAAAAAACTTCCGACATTCATAGGATCTAATTCTATCAGTGGAAAAGATGCTTATATTACCGCAAAATCAACATCTATAGGTAATGTAAAGGAAGTAAGAATAATTAATGAAGGATTTGAATATTCTTCGGATAAAACTTTACAACCAACTGCATCAATATCTCCACTAGTTACAATTAAAAACTCCAATACAATTGGAATTATCACGGTTACTGATGGTGGAAGGGGATATACTGATTCTCCATCAGTAATAATTGTAAATTCTGATACTGGCGAAAAAATTGATAGTGGAATATTAGAAGCAAAATTATCAGGAAATTCTATCGACTCTGTAAGTATTATACAACAACCGAAAGGTCTTCCCGAAACATCAGTTCAATTATTCACCACTAATAATACTAATGGAATTAGTATTCAACAAGTTCAATCTTCTTCGAGTGGAATTTTTACTTGCTTCATAACAACACCAACCTTAGGGTTCTCTACCTTTGTTCCTTATCCCTTTAGTGTTGGTGATAAGGTATTCGTAGAAGGAATTCAAAAATTTAGCACTGAAGGGACTGGATTCAATTCAGAAGACTATGGATATGAATTTTTTAAAATTAGTAGTATTAATACTGCAGGAGTCCTTGATTCGGTAACAATTAATATTTCCGGGTTAACTACAAACACAGGAATAGCAAAAACAATTCAGGATTCTGTTGGTAATATTGTAAAAAGTACTGATTATCCTACATTTAATGTATCTAAAATTCCATCTCAGTTTATTGTTGGAGAAAAACTCATTTCAAACAATATTGAAAGAGATTTGAAAATTTCTTCAATTGAAAATTCATTTATTAAAGTATCCGGAACCTATGAGTTGTCTGTTGGAGAAATTATTGTAGGGAAAGACTCCGGAAATATAGCAACAATAGATAAAATTGAATCTGGATCTGGTAGATTTAAGGTCGATTATTCAGTTGAAAAAAATATTGGATGGTCGAATGATATTGGTAAATTAGATCAAGATAATCAAGTAATTCCTGATAATGACTACTATCAAAATCTTTCTTATACAGTAAAGAGTCCAATTACATATCAAGAATTAAGAACACCAGTTAATAGTTTAGTTCATACAAGTGGATTGAAAAATTTTGCGGACACGGGAATTACATCAACTGCGAATTCTGGAATTACAACCTCGGAGAATTTTACAACTATACTTTATGATATAATAGAAGAAAACAGAGTAGATACAATTTATGATTTTGATTTAGTAAAGGATATTGATGTAGTTGGATCTTCTTCAAAATTTTTAAAATTAAAAAATAAAAAATTAACCGATTACATTGAGTGTAGAAGTAATGTAGTTTTAAAAATAGATAACATAAATCGTCAATTTTCAGATGCCGATGGAAATCCAAGTGAATCTATTAATTTATTGGAATTAAATTCTGGGTCATCTTATGATAATATATTAGTCCGGGTTTCCAGTCTCGATAATACACAAATTCAATTAACGGAATTAGTTTTATTGAATGATGGAAATAATTCATTTTTAGCGGAAAAGTCAACGCTAGTTAATACTGGAGTAGGACTTACCCATATTTCGGGAGAACCTATCGGAGAATTTTTATTAGTTGAAGATGATGCAGATGATATCAATTATTTAAGATTTATTCCAAATAATCCATTCGATATTGATTATGATGTTAAACTAATTAATAGTAATTTTAATTCTAGTTCACCGGGAATTGGAACAACTTCTATTGGATTCATCAATTTAACCGGTTCAAATAGAACTGCGGCATCTGGAATACAAACTTCAATTATATCCGTACAGGCAAATAAATTTTCTTCACTATATTCCAATATTCAGATTATTGATTCAGTAACAAATCAGATGAACTTTGCCGAAGTTTATTTGAATCATAAAGAATATGTAAACTTATTGTCTACGACAATTAATTCAACTGTTGGAATTGGATCAACTGTAATTTTTGTTTCTGATACAACTGGACTTATAGTTGGTGTGAGTTCTATAAGTGTGGTTGGAGTTGCAATTACTAACAGACCAATTGTTGCCATTGGATCTACATTTGTTCAAATTGGCACTGCATCTACATCATCAAGCATAATTGGTGTTGGCACTGTCGTCAATTTTAGTACTATAATCGATGATACTTATATCTCAGAATATTATTTTGATTCGGAATTTTCAAGTAATTATTATTCCGGAAATAATATAGGAATATTCACGGCAAGTATTTCTCCTTCCGGAATTTTATCATTAAACTATATTAATAATTCATCAAATTCGGTAGATATTAGATCAAAGATTGTTGGGTTTGGAACAACATCTGTAGGAACTGGTGCATATAGATTTATATCTCCAGGGCAAATACCAGGAAATGAAAGAAGTGCAGTATATCAATCGACTTATTCATCTACAGTTTCTTCTGCGTCAACTATCATATCATTGGATAAATCCAATTTTAATGCAGTTAAATCTTTGGTAGAAGTTAGTGTTGGATCCACAAGTGCCCTCCATCAAATTATGTTGGTACAGGATGAAACTAATATTTATGTCCAACAGGCACCTTTTCTATCTGTTGGAAGCACAAATGGAATTGGAACTTTTGGTGGAGAATATTCTGGTAGTAATTTTATACTAAAATTTTATCCAGAACCATCGGTAACTTCGGAAGTAAATATTTTAGCATTTAACCAGTGCTTGTACACAGATTTAGATACACAAAATACTCCCCCAATTTTAAGTTATGGAAGTGTAGAAGAATCTATCGATATTAAAGTATATAATGCAATTAATGGTCTGAGAATCAATAGAAGTGATTTTAACTTAACTTCTAATGGAATTCAAATTTTCGCAAAAACATTTAATCCTACAGATTCAACAATTTTAAATCAATCAACAGGAGTATTTAATATACAAAATCACTTCTTTAGTGATTTAGAAGAACTTATCTACACACCAAAATCAACATTTATTGGAGTTGGCGCCAGTGCCGTTGGAATTGGATCAACTCTGAATTCTGTAGGTGTTGTAACTACAATACTTCCATCTGATGTTTATGTTATCAAATTATCGGATAATACATTTAAATTATCCACAAGAAAGGATTATGCTGCACTAGGAATTGGAGTTACATTTACTTCATATGGTAGTGGCAATGCACATCAACTGGAAATGGATAAAAAACTTGAAAAGTCATTAATTACTATTGATAATGTAGTTCAATATCCATTAATATTCACTCCAATATCATACACTTTGCTTGGTAATGGTGGACAAATAAGTGCAGGATCGTCAATCTTTGCTTTGAGTGGAATATCTACAATTATACCAAAAGATATTCTAAAAATTGATAATGAATATATGGGGATAATTAATGTTGGATTGGGGACCACTAATGTTGGACCAATTACAAATAGCGGAAATATTAATTTAGTTGAAGTGACTAGAGGATTTGTTGGGTCATCGGCAACAACTCATACAGATTCTACTTCAGTAAGAATTTATAAAGGATCTTATAATATTGTTGATAGTAATATTTTCTTTGCCGAATCTCCGAGAGGAAATCCACAAATAATTAGAGACTCTAGTAATTTGACTTTTGAAACTTCCGATTTCACGGGAAGAGTTTTCTTGAGAAATGATTATACATCAAATCAACTATATGACGATATTTCAAGTCAGTTTACAGGTATTGGTAGAACTTTTACATTAACTGTAGGTGGTGCAAACACTGTAGGACTAGGAACTACTGGAGGAAATGGAATTTTGTTTATCAATGGCGTTTTCCAAACTCCAACAACTCTCAATAACCCAAAAAATAATTTTAGTATTATTGAAAATACTGTTTCTGGAATATCTAGCGTAGTATTCTCTGGCATTACATCTTCTGGTACTGGCACAATTATTACGTCAGAGTTTGATGTAAATCAAAATCAAACCCCTAGGGGAGGAATAATCATTTCGTTGGGTTCTTCTACTGGTCTTGGATATGCACCTCTTGTAGGAGCAGCAGTAACTGCCGTAGTTGGTGCTGGAGGCAGTATAGTATCTGTTGGACTGGGAACTACTGATAATCTTGGTTCTGGATATAATGGTATTGTTTCAATAGGAGTTTCAGTATATCAAAGTGGTCATATTGGAGATACTGCAATCATAACTGCATCAGTTGGAGCAGGAGGAACACTTTCCTTTACTGTTGGTGCAGGCGGAACTGGATACACAAATCCTAAAGTATTCGTATCAGAACCATCTTATGAAAATTTAAGCGTAACCGGCGTATCCAGATTAGGAGTTGGAACAACAACATCTACTGGAATAGGTCTTTTACTCAACGTTGAAGTTGGTGCAAGTTCTACAACTGGAATAGGATCAACATATTTTGAAGTTTCTAGATTTAGTATTTCTAGACAAGGTTACTCATTCAGAAGAGGAGATGTATTTAAACCAGTTGGATTAGTGACTGCTAAAGGATTGGCATCTCCATTATCAGAGTTCCAGTTGACAGTAGTTGATACATTTTCAGATTCCTTTGCCGCTTGGCAGTTTGGGGAGTTTGATTATATAGATTCGATAAAAAATTATCAGGATGGAGTAAGAACAAGATTCCCATTATTCTATAATAATGAATTATTAAGTTTTGAATCTCTGGAAGGTTCTCAGGTAAATCTTGCAAATGCACTACTAATTGTTATAAATGGAGTAATTCAGGATCCTGGAGTTGCATATGAATTTGAAGGTGGAACTAGTTTTGTATTTACAACTGCTCCAAGACCTGAGGATAATGTTGCAATTTTCTTCTATAAGGGTACTGATGGTGATGATGTTGATGTAAATGATACAATTAATGAAACTCTAAAAAGAGGTGATACCGTACAGGTTCTTAAGAATAATTCAATTTCCGGAACAATCACACAAGATAAGAGGACAATATTTGATTTATCATTCTCTGATAAGTTTGAGACTAATTTATATTCAAATCAAGGAGTTGATTCCGAAAATAATAAACCATTGAGTTGGACTAAACAAAAAGTTGATAGGAAAATTAACGGAGAAGATGTTTACAAAACTAGAGATTCTATTGAGTCTTTAATTTATCCAACTGCTAAAATTATAAAAGATTTTTCAACGACATCTGATGAAATATTTGTAGACAACGCAGAATTCTTTAATTATGATTTAATAGCACCAGAAAAATTTGATGCTTTAATTTTTTCTGGAGTTGCTGATCCAGTATCTGCTGGAGTAACTGCAATAGTTTCTATTGCAGGGACAATTCAATCTCTATCAATTACTAACCCCGGAAGTGGATACACTGGAGCATCAGTTACTGTTAAGATTGCTGCACCATCAACAGTTGGCATTTTGACTTCATTGCCTATGGGTGGTATTGGTATTGGGTCTACTGCAACCGCAACTATTGCAGTCTCTGCTACAGGATCTCTAACAACTCCAATTACAATTATAAATCCCGGATTGGGTTACAGTGTTGGGAGACCACCAGAAGTTATTGTTCCACTTCCAGATCCAATATATGAAAATATTACAAATATTACGTTAATTAACGTTAACGGATTCTCTGGAATTATTACAGGAATTGCAACCACATCTGGTAGTGGAGGAAATCCATTAGCACTTACATTTTATTTAAAAGGACCAGTTGGATTTAGCGGATTGCAAGTTGGATATCCAATTTATATCTTTGATACAAGAGTTGGAAACGGAGTAACTTCTATTGATACTTCAGATTTTTCGATAGTTGGAATTGGAACAACTTTTGTAGATAATATTTACTATGTTCATCAGTTCTCGTCTAGTGATACTGTTGGAATTATTACTTGTAATATACTATCAACTACATCTACTGTTGGATTAGTATCTATCGGAAGTACATCAAATCCTGTTGGTAAATACTCTTGGGGAAGAATGTCTGGATTTAGTAGATCAAGTTCTCCAATTTCAATAGGAGTAACCGGAAATACTGTGGATGTTGGATTAACAACCTTTGCAACTATTCAACGAAGAGGAATTGGAATTAGACAAACTGGAGCACTTCCAAAACTTTTATAAATACTTAAAAAAAAATATTAATATGGCGGCAATAGTAACTGATCAATTTAGAATATTAAATGCAAGCAATTTTATAGATTCTGTAACTGGCGGCAACGATTCTTACTATGTTTTCTTGGGTTTAGATAATCCGGCACAAATTGGATTCGGAAGAACTACTAATTGGAATACTAATATCCCAAGTCCAACAGATAATTTAGAATATTTAAGTCATTACAGAGACACATCTTTATTTGGTAAAAAAATTACATCTAGTAATATTAGAAGACTTATAAGAAAAGTTACTTGGACTTCTAATACATCCTATGAGATGTATAGGCACGATTATAGTATTCAGAATCCAACACCAAATTCAAACTCAAGTAGATTATACGATTCAAATTATTATGTAATTAATAGTGATTTTAGAGTTTATATTTGTATAGATAATGGTTCTTCTGGAACTAATTTGAAGGGTGGTAAATCACAAGATGAACCCACATTTACAGATTTAGAACCTTCAGCGGCAGGAACAAGTGGGGATGGATATATTTGGAAATACCTATTTTCAGTTTCCCCCAGTGATATTATAAAGTTTGATTCGACAGAATATGTTGTTGTTCCTAACGATTGGGCAACTTCAACAGATTCTCAAATTATAAGTGTAAGAGAAAATGGAGATTCTGGGCCTACAAATCCAAATCAAATTAAAAAAGTATATATTGAAAATGAGGGGACTGATATTTATAAATCCGGTCCTGTTGATATTATAGGTGATGGATTTGGAGGTAGAGTATATATCACTGCAGTTAGTGGAAAAATTACCGAAACTCAAGTGGTTGCGGGTGGTTATGGGTACACTTGGGGAATCGTTGACTTGGGACCTCTTCGTGGGTCAAATATACCATCTGGATCCGCCGCTAAACTAATACCAATCATTCCACCGTCAAAAGGACACGGTTATGACATTTACACAGAATTAGGAACAGATAAAGTATTGGTATATGCCAGATTTGATGACTCAACAAAAGATTTTCCAACAGATACCAAATTTTCTCAAGTTGGAATTATAAAGAATCCAACTACTTTTTCTTCAGATACTGTTATTTTTACAGAAAATCAATATTCATCTTTAGGAGCAATTAAATTAGATCCTGAGTTTGATGACAATCCTGGTATCGGAGAAGAAATTACCCAAACTGTGACTAATGGAACTGCAAGAGGTTATATTGCATCATATGATAGTGAAACTAAAGTCTTAAAATATTTTCAAGATAGATCTTTATATTTTGGAAATAGTTTAGATCAAACTGATCGTACAGATCACTCTAGAGTTTATAATTTCGAATCTACTGGAGGATCAATTATTTCAACTGGATCATTTCCATTTACAGTATCTATTGCTAGTACTTTCGGGACTCCCACCCCAACAAATAAAGTTACAGTTGGAGGTAAAGTTATAGATTTAGGAGTAACTTTTACAGCAGGTCTTGCAAATCCTGAGATAAATAAAAAGACAGGAGATATAATTTATATTGATAACAGACCCCTGGTAACAAGAGACATTAGACAAAAAGAAGACATTAAAATTATCCTGGAATTCTAAAAAAAAATGACACAGAAAACAGATTTAAACATCAGTCCATATTATGATGACTTTGATTCTGAAAAGAATTTTTATAAAGTCTTGTTTAAACCAGGATATCCAGTACAGGCAAGAGAATTAACAACTCTTCAATCTATCTTACAGGATCAGGTAAAATCTTTCGGAAGTCATATATTTAAAGATGGGTCAGTAGTTATCCCCGGAAATATTGCCTACGATGGAAATTTTAATTCCGTAAAACTCAATCCAACTAATTTTGGAGTTGATATTTCTCTTTATATTAATAATTTTATCGGTAAAAAAATAGTAGGGCAAATATCAGGAACAACGGCAATAATTCAATTTGTTTCTCTCCCCGATGGTGGAAATGTAGAAGATTTAACAATATATGTAAAATATTTGGATTCTGATAATAATTTTCAGTTTAATCCATTTGAAGATGGAGAATCATTAATTGCAGAAGAAAATATAACTTATGGCAATACTACCATTAATGCAGGAACTCCATTTGCATCACTAATATCGTTAAATGCAACATCTGTAGGTTCTTCTGCATCTATTGGTGATGGTGTTTATTTCATTAGAGGTTATTTTGTTAATGTATCCAAACAAACCATAATTTTAGATAATTATACAAATACACCTTCATATAGAGTTGGATTAAAAATTGACGAATTAATTCTCAGTGCTGGGGACGACAGTTCATTATATGATCCATCTAAGGGATTTACAAACTATGCAGCACCTGGAGCAGACAGATTTAAGATTAATTTAACGCTAACGAAAAAATTAATATCGGACCTTAATGATACTGATTTTGTTGAACTTTTGAGAGTTGAAAATGGAAAAATTAAAATAATTGAACAAAAAAGTCAATATAATATAATTAAAGATTATATGGCAGAAAGAACTTATGATGAATCTGGTGATTATACAGTTGAACCTTTTAATTTATCGGTAAACAATTCTTTAAATGATAGATTGGGTAATAATGGTTTATTTTTCAATACTGAAACCACAGAACAAAAAAACACACCATCAGAAGACTTGATGTGTTTGAAAATATCTCCAGGAAAGGCTTATGTTCGGGGATATGATATAGAAAAAATTTCAACAACAATTATTGATGTTGATAAACCTAGAGATACTGCGTCTGTTCAAAATGCAAATGTTCCCTTCGAGATGGGAAATAATATTATAGTAAATAATGTATCTGGAGTACCAAAACAAAAACTTACAATAGATTTATACAATCAACTTAATTCTACTGGAACTATAATTGGTAATGCCAGAGTATATAATTTTAGTTTAACTGATGCTGCCTATAGTAATGATACTACTAATTGGAATCTATACCTTTATGACATCCAAACTTATACAACTCTTGTTTTAAACTCTACAATATCAAATACAGAATTACCTGCAACATCCTTCGTAAAGGGGAAAAGTAGTGGTGCCAGTGGATATGCAGTCGCTGCTGGTGGAGCATCTGATACAATCAATCTGAGACAAACTTCCGGAACATTTTCAGTTGGAGAACAACTAATCATCAATGGTATTGATTTTCCAAGAACCATTAAAACTGTAACCGCATATTCAACTGAAGATATTAAATCAGTAAAACAAACAACTGCAGTATCTGGACTTTCTGTAGATTTTACTGCCGATTGCCTTCTAGAAAAATTTAGACTTCCAAATAGTGTGACTCAGGTAACTATTAGTGGGGGAAATACTGTAGTAAGTCCTGGAAAATTTTTCACTGGCGTAAAAGTTGGTTCAATTATTAGATATCAAACCACTACTGGAGACGAATCATTTAATAGAGTAACGGCAGTTTCTACTGACGGCACATCATTAACTATTGCAGCAGTATCCCCTAGTGTTTCTGGAGTATACTCTGGTGCAGTTACCAATGGGACTTATAATAATATTTTTATTGGAGCACCAATAATAAGAAATGAGAATTCTGGATTCCTATATGCACAATTACCAAATCCTAATGTTTCTTCAGTAAATCTTTCAGATTCATTATTAACAATTTCTGAACAAATAACAGGAGAAACTACAGATTCTAATGGAGTATTACAATTTAATACTTCAGCAATTAGTGGAATTTCTAGTGTATTTTTTGAGTCGTTTGATGAAGAAAGATATTCGGTACACTACAGTGGAGGCGGTATTGGCACTGTAACTTCGGATCAGTTTGTTTTAAGTGGAAATACCGTAACTATTAGTGGTTTATCTCCTTCACAGTCAAGTATTGTTGTAAATGCTACACTAGTTAAAAATGGAATCCAAAGCAAAGTAAAAACATATAATAGAAGTCAAACTTTAAATGTAGCAAGATCAAAGTATCCACAATCAGGAACCGGTATTAGTTCTTCAATTGGAGACGGTCTTACTTATAATCAATTTTATGGACTGAGAGTTCAAGATGATGAAATATCGCTAAATTACCCAGATGTAGTAAAAATTATTTCAGTTTATGAGTCATTTGATTCTTCTGCACCTACCTTGGATCAAGTACAATTTGGTGCCAGTGCTAATGTATCAACCAATGCTATTATTGGTGAAAATATCTTAGGAAGTAACAGTAAATCTATTGCAAGAGTTGTTTCAAATATATCAACAAATGTTCTCGGTATAGTATATTTAAATTCGGAAAGATTTATAAATTCAGAAACAGTAATATTTGAAGAATCAAATATTACTACAGAAATTGAATCCATAATTCCAGGAAAATATAAGGATATTACAAATTCATATAGACTTGACAAAGGGCAGAAAGATCAATACTATGACTATTCTAAAATTGTTAGGAATAAAAACTCTACAGAACCATCAAAACAACTTTTGGTCGTATTTGATTACTATTCAGTTCCTTCTAATGATAGTGGTGATGTATTTACTGTATTAAGTTACAATAAAGAAAGATTTACGCACGATATTCCTTTCATTGGACCAAAATCCATAAGGGCATCGGATACTTTAGATTTCAGACCAAGAGTTCCAATTTTTACCTCAGATAGTTCTTCACCATTTGATTTTTCTTCACGATCTTTGAATCCCACACGCATTTTATCACCAAATGAAAGTTCATTACTTGGTTATGATTATTACTTAGCAAGAATTGATAAACTATATCTCGATAAGAATAAAAACTTTATTCTAGAAAAAGGAATATCTTCCAACACTCCTAAGGCACCAGATAAAAATGATGCCGTAATGGAAATTGCAACCATAAAACTACCACCATATCTTTACAATCCAGCAAATGCAGTAGTGACATTAAAGGATAATAGAAGATATACAATGAGGGATATTGGTTTAATTGAAGATAGAGTGGAAAACTTAGAGAGAGTTACTTCATTATCTTTACTTGAAGTAAATACTCAAACTTTACAAATTCAAGATTCTGATGGCAATAATAGATTTAAGAGTGGATTTTTTGTAGATGATTTTAAAAATTATTCGTTTATTAACAGAGGATTATCCTCCATTAGAGTTAATACATCTACAAATGAAATAACACCAGTTACTAGTAGAAATTCACTTAAATCACAGATTGCACCTGAGTCTGCAACTACTGATGAAAATTTAGATTTTTCGGAAAATTTTAAGTTACTAGATCCAAATGTCGTAAAAACAGGAAAAGCAGTAACTTTAAAGTACGACTCTATTGGGTGGATAGAACAGGCATTTGCAACGACAGTAGAAAATGTAAATCCATTTAATGTGATTGTTTATAGTGGAGATATTAAATTAAGTCCTGAAATTGACAATTGGGTTAGAACAGTTCAACTTCCTGATAAAAATATCAGTGTAACATTAAATTCCAGTAGAACTCTTACCAACAATTTAACTAGTAATGTTTCCGTTACTCTGACACCAATTAATACTGAAACAAGCGACACAGTTAATCTTCCTGATATTTTTGAACAAGGTAATTTTACTATAACTGTTGGTAGTGACCAAACTCAAACTTCATCAACTGCTACAAATACTACTTCTGCAACTTCTACAACTGAAAGTTTTGATACAGTAAGTAATACTGATACAACAATAAGAAATGTATTGATATCATCATCTAGTGAATCATTTATGAGGTCCAGAAATATTCAATTTTCTGTATCCAATATCAAACCATCTACGCAATTTTACCAATTCCTTGATGGGAATAGTGGAGTCGATTTCATCCCTAAATTGATAGAGATAACAAATACATCCGGAGCATTTGCAGTTGGAGAAACGGTTATTGGAACATTTGGCGGTGCAAATTTAATTTCATTCAGAGTTGCAACACCAAATCATAAGTATGGTCCATATAACGCACCATCCACGACATATACAATTAACCCATATATTAGAACTGAATCTATAGCATCTGGATATAGTCAATCATCAACAGTTTTGAATGTCGATACTGTTTCACTATCAGAAGAGGCTCAAGGAAAGTATTCAGGATATTTACTTAAGGGTATGCAATTGGTGGGTCAGACCAGTCGTGCCGTGGCAACTGTAAGTGATTTAAGACTCATTTCTGATAATTTTGGTGATTTAATCGGAACATTCTTTTTAAGAGATCCAAATACAATTCCAACTCCAACTGTAAGAATTTCTACCGGAACTAAAACATTTAAGTTGAGTTCAAGTTCAACGAATGATCCTGGTCTCCCAGGAAGTTCTGATACTTCATTTGCCGAAACAAACTTCAATTCCGATGGAACACTTGAACAGTGGGAAAATACTGTTACGGCAACTACTAGAAATCTAACAACAAAAACAGTCACTAATCTTACAACAAATACAACAACATCACAAACAACAATAAACACCCATACAAGAACAACGATTCAAAGATTCGTTGATCCTCTCGCACAATCTTTTGTTGTTGGTGGAAATATAGAAGCTCCTGATTCTTCTAGAGAAGGATTAGCAACCGATGATTCTAATGGTGCATTTTTAACTGCTGTTGATTTATTCTTTGCGAAAAAAGATAGTGGAAATGCTACGGTAAAAGTTGAAATAAGAACTATGGAACTGGGAACACCCACTAGGATTGTTATCGGCAATTCAGTTACATTGAGGCCAAATCAAGTGGGTGTTTCTTCAGATGCTTCCATTGCTACTAAAGTTACTTTTGATGAACCAATTTATCTTCCACCTGGTAGAGAATATGCGATTGTAATTATTTCAGAAAATAGTGATCAATATGAGATGTGGACTGCGATTATGGGAGAAAAAACTGTAAATACTAAAGATCTTCCAGATGTTAATGCAGTAACTTACTCAAAGCAATTTGCGATGGGAAGTTTGTTCAAATCTCAAAATGGATCTATATGGACAGCAAATCAATATCAAGACCTTAAATTTAAACTTTATAAAGCACAATTTATTGAAAATCAACCAGGAACAGCATTTTTCTATAATCCAACATTAGATGAAAGTAATGGATATGTTCAGAGATTAGGAAACAATCCACTAACAACATTACCAAGAACTGGTTCGTTGGGAATTACCACAACAACAAATTCATCATTAATAGCAGACTTAAGTAACGGTAGAAAGGTTGCTGGATCACAACCTTATGTCTATGGATATATAATTGGGACTGGAAGTTCTGTATCCGCAGTAGGATTGGCCACTGGGGGAAGTAATTATGTTACAGATGCCAATGTAAGCACCTATAATATTACTGGAAATGGTTCTGGTCTTGTTTTAAGTATTACCGCCACTAATGGAACAATTACTGGAATAACAACTGTAAGTCCCGGAAATGGATATGCGGTAGGAGATGTTGTTGGTATTGTGACTTCTACAGTAGGAACCGGAACTTCGGTTCGTGGGCGTGATGCGAGAATTACAATTTCGTCAATTACAGGATTGGATACACTCTATTTGGGAAATATTCAGGGGGATACTTTTACAGTTGGTGCCGGATTAAGTTACTATAATAATTCTAATACAATAGTTTCTCTTGCAAGCACTATAATTAGATCTCCTTTTACACCTTCAACTAATCAATATTCTGGAAATTATTTAAGAGTAGACCATTTTGATCATGGAATGTATGGAAATACAAATAAACTTAGAATTTATGGCGCAGAATCTAGTACCGCACCAGTTGTAATTACTTCGTCAATAACTTCTACATCAACAACAATTGCCGTTGGAGATACTTCAAACTTTGGAACTTTTGAGGGAGTTTCTGTAAGTGCAATCAATCCTGGATATGTGAAAATTGGAAATGAAATAATTAGATATGAGACTATTGGTAGTGGATTCTTAGGAACTATTACCAGAGGTATTGATTCTACTATTTCGATTAATCATGATGTAAATAGTTTAATGTACAAGTACGAATTGAATGGCGTTTCGTTGAGAAGAATTAATAAGACTCACGACATTAGTGATCTAGACATCGGATTGGATGGATATTATTTGGAAATTGATAGAACCGCAAATGGAGCAAATAGAGGTACTGATGGATTTATTGATGGAAATGCTGCAAATGCACCACAACTGCAATTTACTTCAGAATCAACATTAGGAGGTTCTAAAGTTCTAGCAAGTGAAAATATTCTTTATAGTTCTATAGTACCAACATACGATCTCATTACTCCAGGATCTTCTACATCAGTTTCGGCTTTCATTAGAACAGTTTCTGGAACAAGTGTAAGTGGAAATGAAACTTCATTCTTATCTAATGAAATTGAACCAATTCAGTTGAATGCATTGAATACTCTGAGGAGTGTGAGACTCGTATGTTCCAAAGAAAATGAAACTGAATATCTTAATAATTTACCTAGAAATAAATCATTTACCACAGGAATAACCTTAAGCACAACTGATTCTAATTTATCACCTATAATATTCTTAGATACTGCATTTACTGAGTTTATTTCCAGTCGTTTGAATAGTCCAGTTTCTGATTATGCATTAGATGGAAGATCTAATTCCATATTGGATGATCCACACGCAGTAGTGTATGTTTCAAGGGCAGTAAATTTGGTGAATCCCGCAACTTCTCTTAAAGTTATTTTATCCGCATATCGTCACGAATCTGCTGATTTTAGAGTTTTATACAGTTTATTCAGACCAGATTCTTCTGAAGTTGAACAATCATTTGAATTATTCCCAGGGTATGATAATCTTATATCTACACCATCAGGACTTTCGGTAGTTGATCCCTCTCTAAATAATGGAAAACCTGATTCTTTTGTGAGTTCCAGTTTAGATAATCAATTCAAAGAATATGAATTTACTGCCGATAATCTTGGGTTGTTTAATGGATATGTCATTAAAATCGTAATGTCCGGAACTAATCAGGCATATCCACCAAGAATCAAAGAACTTAGAACAATTGCAGTAAGATGATTAGAGTAAAGGGACACACGAATCTTTATAGAGATGAAAATAGTGGTGCTATCATTAATTGCGATTCTCTGGCATATAATCAATATCTCAATATAATTAATAATAGAGAATCTCAAAAAAAGGAATTGGATATGATTAAGCAAGATATTGATGAAATTAAATCTTTATTGAGAGAGTTGTTAAATGGATCCAAATGAAATTAAATTAGAAAGTGTAAGTAAATTATTCGAATACGAAAAACATTCCAGATTTATTGATGAACTGAGTTTTGATGAATTAAAAAATTTTTCGAAACTTTATTGCAAATTATATTTAAGGCAACAAGAAGTTTTGGCAACTATAAATAAGATGTAGAGATAAAAAAGATAGATGGCAGCAGTATACGTTAGTAATTTAGTCATCAATTCTGGTTCTGATTTTTCCCAAACTTTTACATTAGAGTCTAATGACAATGATTCTGCATTAGATTTAACTGGATATACGGTATCTGCACAGATGAGAAAGTATTCTGGCAGTTCAACATTTACCACATTCGCTTCCAGTATTTCATCACCAAGAACATTGGGAAAAATTGTTATCTCCTTAACTTCTAGTCAAACAGTAGATTTAAAACCTGGCAGATATGTATATGATGTAGTTATTACTATAAATTCTGTTAAAACAAGAGTAATTGAAGGGATGGTTCTTGTAAGAGAAGGAGTTACTCGTTAATGTCTGATATTAAAGTTAGAGTCGGGCAACAAAATTCAGTCAAGGTAATTTCATCTATTAGTGGTGGATCAAATTTTGCGAATTTTGCCGATATCGCAACAAATGTAATTGGTGGAATAGCATCAGTTACATCTCTTAATGTTAGTGGAGTATCTACATTTGTAGGTATTGCAACCTTCAAAAATAATGTGTATATTGATGGCGATCTTTATGTCAGTGATGATTTAGTATTTGATGAATTTACTGCTCGTAATGCAAATATTATCGGAATTCTTACCGTAGGACAGTCATTTTATTATCCGCCAGGGCAACCTTATGGTGTTGCATATTTTGATCCGAATGACCAATTAGTTTCTACGGGCACAACTGCGGCGGCAATATCGAAAACTAACTATATACTTACAACCGACGATTCGGGTGTTCCAACCTGGTCTGGAGTTATAGATGGAGGAACCTATTAGTGTCTAAACCAACAAGCAGACAAGGACTCATAGATTATTGTCTAAGACGCCTAGGTGCTCCTGTATTGGAGATTAACCTTGCCGATGACCAAATAGATGATTTAGTCGATGATGCCCTACAGTACTTCCAGGAGAGGCACTTTGATGGCGTAGAAAGAATGTATTTAAAATATCAATTGACACAAGAAGATATTAATAGGGGTTCTGCGGTAACAGGTGGTGTTGGAGTAGTTACAACCACGGGAACATCGACAAATGTAAGTGGATTAGGAACTATAACCTCTAATTTTTACGAAACATCAAATTTCATTCAAGTACCAGATTCCGTAATTGGAATAGAAAAAGTATTTAAGTTTGACACCAGTTCTATTTCCGGTGGAATGTTCAGCATTAAATATCAGTTATTTTTGAATGATTTATATTATTTTAACTCTGTTGATTTATTACAATATTCTATGGTTAAAACTTATCTTGAAGATATTGATTTTCTATTAACTACGGATAAGCAAATTAGATTTAATAAAAGACAAAATAGAATGTATTTGGATATTGATTGGAGAGCGCAGCAAGTAGGTAATTTTTTAGTAATTGATTGCTATAGAATTTTAGATCCAAACACCTTTACTAATGTTTATAACGATAGTTTCTTAAAAAAATATTTAACCGCCACTATGAAGAGGCAGTGGGGTCAAAATTTAATTAAATTTAGAGGAGTCAAGTTGCCTGGAGGAATTGAATTGAATGGTAGGGAATTATATGAAGATGCAGAGAGAGAATTGGCGGATATAAAACAAAGAATGGCTCTTGATTATGAATTACCACCTTACGACTTTATTGGATAATAATGGCACTAAATCCTTTCTTTCTTCAAGGTTCACCAAATGAACAAAGACTCGTTCAAGAGTTAATCAACGAACAGTTGAGGATTTATGGCATAGAAGTAATTTATATTCCCAGAAAATTTGTAAGAAGGGAAACTATTTTAAGAGAAATTTCATCGTCAAAATTCGATGATAATTTTGCTCTAGAAGCATATGTAAACAATTATGATGGATATAGTGGGCAGGGAGATATTCTTACTAAATTTGGAATGTCCCTGAAAGATGATTTGAGTTTAATCATTTCCAAAGAAAGATTTGAGGATTTCATTTCTCCCTTTTTAGAAACAGAAAGTGATGAAGAAATTGTTTTAGCATCAAGACCTAGAGAAGGAGATTTAGTATATTTTCCACTAGGTCAAAGATTATTTGAAGTTAAGTTTGTAGAGCACGAACAACCATTTTATCAACTAGGCAAATTATATGTCTATGAATTAAAATGTGAATTGTTTGAGTACGAGGATGAAGTTATTGATACAACTATTGAGGAAATTGATACTCAAATTCAGGAAGAAGGATATATAACAACACTAAGTTTAATTGGGATTGGAAGAACTGCAACAGCATTATCAACAATTGGGACTGGTTATATTAGACAAATAACCTTGAATAATGATGGATATGGATATACTTCCCCCCCAACTATAGGCATATCTTCCGCACCTCTTGGTGGAACAAATGCATCAGCAAAAGCAATTACAGAATTTAAATCCGGATTTTATGCTATAAAACAAATAGTATTGACGAATGCTGGTACTGGATATACTGTTGCCCCAAATATTTCAATTATTGGTAATGGAACTGGTGCTGCCGCCACATGTGGAATTGAAACCTCACAGTCTGGCGTCATTTTTATAAATCTTACTGATAATGGTGTTGGGTATTCAACGGCACCACATGTAAATATTATAGGAAGTATTGGTTCTGGAGTAACAGCAACTGCAATATCATCAGTAGTAGGAACTTCCCAGACTGTATCTTCAATAAGTCTTACAAATCCTGGAGTAGGATACACCATTGCCCCTCAAGTTGTTATTGATGGACCGCCAATTCTAACTGGAATTGGAACTTATTTGTTTAATGAGATTGTAACCGGGTCTAGGTCAGGAACAACTGCAAGAGTCAAATATTGGGATTTTGACACTAAAATTCTTAAGGTTTCTTTTGTCAATAACGTAACACCTAATGGATTTTTCCCAGGAGAAACAATTACCGGATCAATTTCTAATGCTCAATATTCGGTAAATACTTATAGTAATTGGAATCCATATGATAAGTATGGTGATAATTTACAGATTCAGACTGAAGCAGAATCTATTTTAGATTTTTCCGAATCCAACCCATTTGGTTCTTATTGATACTATAAATACATAATACGGTAATGATTGAATAAACGGGTATAGAAAAACGTTAGGAACCTATTTTTACCATCAAATTATTAGAAAGACTGTTACTGCATTTGGAACTCTTTTTAATGACATTTACATAGAGCATAAAAATTCATCTGATGTAGGAATCAGTCAGATGAAGGTTCCTCTTGGATATGGACCTATGCAAAAGTTTCTTGCCAGGATTGAGCAGCAATCCGAATTGAATAAGGCAATTCAGATTACTCTACCCAGAATATCGTTTGAAATGACTTCTATTCAGTATGATCCTACAAGAAAGGCAAATGTAACTCAAACATTTAAAACTTGTGGCAATGGAAATACTATTAAAAAAGTTTATATGCCAGTTCCATATAATATTGGATTTCAGTTAAATATTATGACCAAGTTGCAGGATGATGCTCTACAAATAGTTGAGCAGATTCTTCCAAGTTTTCAACCATCATTTAATTTGACAGTAGATTTGGTAGATTCTATCGGAGAAAAAAGAGACATTCCCGTGGTTTTGGATAGTGTATCTTTTACCGATGACTATGAAGGAGACTATTCGACTAGAAGAACTTTAATATATACTTTAAATTTTACTGCCAAAACTTATCTGTTCGGACCAATTTCCGATAGTACAGATGGTCTTATCAAAAAAGTACAGGTTGATATGTACACTAGTGCTGACACTGCAACTGCTAAGAGAGAAATGAGATATACCTTGGTTCCAGACCCAATTGACGCAGGTCCGGATGACGATTTTGGATTTAATGAAACTTGGGAGACATATGGTGATGCTAGGATTTATAGTCCAACTCAACAAAGTGACATTTGATTCATTATGAAAAATAATTATGACGATTTGGACAAGGCATTGAATATTGAAAGTAGTATTGTTGAAGTGGAAAAATCGACTACATCAATTGATATTATTCCGGCACAAACGGATGATATAAAAAAAGATTATGAATATACACGAGCAAATTTATATTCATTAATTGAAAAAGGTCAAGAAGCAATTAATGGAATTATGGAACTTGCCGGTGATGGTGGAAGTCCAAGAGCATATGAAGTAGCAGGGCAACTTATTAAGAGTGTTGCAGATACGACTGATAAACTTATAGATTTGCAGAAAAAACTCAAAGATGTTCAAGAAGATAATACTAAAGTTTCAAATAATGTGACAAATAATGCCGTATTTGTTGGGTCCACTTCCGAATTGTCAAAATTACTGAAGCAAGGTTTTCTAAATAATAAAGACTAATAAGTTGTAATAAATGAACGAGCAATTAAAACCATATAAGACTTTGGAAGAGATTGCTAAAAAGCATCGTCTTGAAGCTTCCTTTATTCAGAAACAACTTGATATGGGTGCTCCAATTGAACACGAGCATACAAAAAATCAAAAATTGGCAACTGAAATTGCTCTTCAGCATTTGGATGAAATTCCAGATTATTATACTCGTTTAAAGAAACTGGAAGCAGATGCTAAAAAGCATCATAAAAAGTTTAAAGATGTAAATTTTAGTGGTGCAGTTAAAGAACTTGAAAATGAATTGAAAAAATTGAATGATATTTCATATGATTCAATTGATAAATTGATGCGTCGTATAATGAAAAAACATAATATGACGGCAAAAGAATTACATAATGCTTTTGTTGAAAGGCACAATAAAACACCAGATGCTTGGATTAAAAAATTAAACGAAGGTAATCTTCATCACTGGTTTAAGGGTTCTAAATCAAAAGATGGAAAACCTGGATGGGTTGAAGTAATTTCAGGAGAACCTTGTGCTCGTGAAGAGGGTGAAACAGGAACTCCAAAATGTGTTTCTTCTTCAAAAAGAGCAAGTATGTCAAAAGCAGAAAGAATATCAGCACAAAGAAGAAAAAGTGCTGCTGACCCAAATCAACCAGAAAAATCTGGAGCATCAAAACCAACATATGTTTCTACCGATAAACCAGAAAAGAAAATGAACGAAGAAAAAGATATTAAGGGAAAGAGTAGTGGTAAAAAAGATGCTTGCTATACTAAAGTAAAGTCAAGATACGATGTTTGGCCAAGTGCATATGCTTCCGGGGCATTAGTAAAATGCCGTAAGGTTGGTGCCGCTAATTGGGGTAATAAATCAGAATCAATAAATCTATCATCAAAGGACCCTCTCTCGGAACAAATGAGTATGATGCGTTACTGCCCCAAATGTGAAAAGGATGAGACTAGAGAAGAATGTAGATATGGTACTAAGTATTGGGATATGTTCTCAATACCCTCAAGTTTATCATCAAATCAGATGAAGTTTAGTATTGCTCAGGTACATCCTGCCAATGAGTCTAAGGAACCAGATCACGAATATTCAATGGCAAGATCTGAACTCTCCACAATTATTTCTGCGGCAAAAAGACTTCGCGGTAAGTTGAAAGGTGAGGGTAATATTGAAGCGTGGGTTCAATCAAAAATTACAAAAGCAGCAGATTATATTGATGCCGCTGCTGACTATCTAGATAGTGGTGAGCATAATGTTCAAGGATCAATGGATGAAGCGTGTTGGTCTGGATATAAAAAAGTTGGTATGAAGAAGAAGGGCAAAAAAATGGTTCCAAATTGTGTCCCAGAATCAGTTTCAATTGAAGACGCAAGTGGAAATCCTTATGTTGAATTTATTGATATTATTAAACCGGAAGTACTAAAACGAAGTAAAGGTATTGGTAGTAGACTTCTTGGAGAGAAAAAGTTATATTCAAACTGGAGAGAAGAACTTGCCGAAGATTGGCAGTCAGTAAATCGCAAAGATAAAACAGATGGGTTAAGTCAAAAAGCAGTTAATGCATATCGTCGTGAAAATCCAGGTTCAAAACTTCAGACTGCGGTAACCGAAAAGAAACCAAAGGGTAAAAGAGCAAAGCGTCGTAAAAACTTTTGTAGTCGTATGTCAGGGATGAAATCTAAATTAACTTCAGCAAAGACCGCAAGAGATCCAGATTCAAGAATCAACAAAGCTCTCCGTCGTTGGAACTGTAACTAAAATGAAATCTTTTCAACAGTTTATTTCAGAAAGTGTCAATATTGTTGGAGATTTCAACGGAAATCTTTATATGAATGCATCGCAACCAGAAACTACTAACGAGTCTTTTCTTGCTGATGTAGTTTGGGAGGGAAAATTATACCGCTTGGAAGTTGAGGGCAAATTGATGAATAAAAATGAACTTGCGGAGCAATTGCAGGGTGAATATCCTGGGGCAATTGTTCATAATATTTACCCCCAAACAACAAATTCTTTAAAAATTAAGAACTCACAAAGATATCAACCAGAAAGACTAACTTGGACTGATTAATTATGGCACAATTTAATAAGAATACACAAGACTTTCTGAATCAAGAAAGAAGTCTCTTTGAAGTCCCAATGATTGCCAATAAAAATGGCGAAGTAGTAACATTTGATAATCCATTTCCAGTATCTTTGGGTTCTTCTACTATTACTATTAATGGTGATATTACAATTCCAGCAACTATTAGTGTTGCGAGTTCTGAAGCAAATCCAGTTCATACGCACATCACAGAAGTTGGTATAACTAGCATTCTCACAACTCCATATCTTCCTGTTGGTGTAGGAACAGTAAATCTAAATCTTTCATATCTTCCAGTCGGTATTTCTACATTACTGAACACTGTATCAATTGGAAATACAGTATCAATCTCAAATACAAGTTTTTATATAACCAATCCAGTCACATCAGTCGCAGTATCAGGTATTGGTTCTACTGTTACAGTTCAAGGAACAGTAGGAATTGGAACAACAGGGCAAGTATCACTCAACCTTAATAGTGCTCCTGTAAGTTCTAGTAATCCCCTACCAGTTACGGGAACAGTATCAATTTCTACATCATCAGCAGCAGCATCTGTTGCATTTCCACCAATAGCAACCGATGCATTTGGTCGTTTAAGAACTTCAACTCCACTTACACTTTTTGATAGTTCCCACAGATACAGGGACAATAATCTTTGGAATGGTTTAGTTGTAGGAACTGGTTCAACAGTTGGATTTGTAACAGCACAAGGTTTAGTCAATATTGGAATAGGAACTACTGCTGGATGTTCTGTGATTAGGGAAACCACAAAAGTATTCTCTTATCAACCAGGAAAATCATTACAGGTATTGAATACATTTATAATGAACCCAGCAAAAGCAAATCTTCGTCAAAGAGTAGGATACTTTGGTGCAGATAATGGAATGTATCTGGAACTTGATGGAAGCACTTTATATTTTGCGGAAAGAAGTTTATCTACTGGAACAACAACAAGAGTTGCACAGTCGGATTGGAATGTTGATACGATGCTTGGTGCAGGGCATCTCAATCCATCTGGTGTTACATTAGATATTTCCAAAGCACAAATTTTGTGGATGGATATTGAATGGTTGGGAGTTGGAACAGTTAGGTTGGGTTTTGTAGTTGATGGGAAGTTTATTCACTGCCATTCATTCCATCACGCAAACTTAATCACTTCAACTTATATTACAACGGCAGCATTACCTTTGAGATATGAGATTGCAAATACTGGAATTACAACCAGTGCAAGCACACTTAAACAAGTTTGTTCTACTGTAATTTCAGAGGGTGGTTATGAACTTCGTGGAATACAGCAGGCAGTTGGTATACCAATCAATTCTCCAAGAACATTAGGAACTGCGGGAACATTCTATCCTGTAATATCTTTGCGTCTCAAAGCATCACCAAATCGTTTGGATGCTATTGTAATTCTCACGGCACTTTCTATAATGCCAATTAGCACTGGTAATTTTAATTGGCAGGTTATAGCATCTGAAACTACTACTGGTGGTGCTTGGGTAAGTGCTGGTACTGATAGTGCTGTTGAATATAATATTACTGGAACTTCTGCTGCTGGGGGAAGAATACTAGCAAGTGGATTTTTTAATGCATCAAATCATGCAGCAAGTCAAGTTGATATTCTGAAAGAAGCATTATTTAAGTTTCAGTTAGAAAGAAATGGATTAACTTCAACTCCTTATGAACTTACACTTGTGGTTGCTTCTGATAGTAGTAATGATACTGTTGTTGCTTCTTTGGACTGGGAAGAGATTAGTAGGTAATTATGGATATTCAAGACATTCAACTAAAGATAGGTGATGCATATCTCTCTAACCCAAATCTAAAGAGAGCAAATACTCCAATACAATTTACCGAAGAACAAATTATTGAGTTCTTAACTTGTAAGGAAGACCCAGTTTATTTTGCCAAAAAATACATCAAGATTGTTAATGTTGATGATGGTCTTGTTAAGTTTAATATGTGGCCCTTTCAGGAGAGATTAGTCAGCAACTTTCATAAGAACAGATTTAACATAGCAAAAATGCCACGCCAAGTTGGTAAGGCATTAGCATTAGATACTCCAATACCAACACCTGAAGGATGGGCGACGATTGGGGATATTGAAGTTGGGGATCAAATACTTTCTCCAGATGGAAATCCAGTTTCTGTAACATTTAAAACAGAAACTATGATTAATCATCAGTGTTACAAAATATTTTTTGATAATGGAGAAGAAATTGTCGCTGATGCAGATCATTTGTGGGAAGTAAATAGTTCTTATTGGAGAACTGGAAAAAAAGTTATCAATACTGATGAAATATATTCAAGATACTTAAAGAAAACTAACAATAAAAGAGGTAAAGGTGTAGAAGGGTCACTTTATATTGACTTATCTAAAGCAATTAATGGGAAAAATCAAAATTTGCCTATAGATCCATATCTTCTTGGTGTTTGGTTGGGTGATGGATATTCTGCGGACGGGAGAATAATAGCACATAAAGATGATTATGAATTTTATAAAACAAAACTAGATATTGAACACGAAAGAGAAGATAATAATTGTATTCGTTTTAAGTGTAGAGATTTAAGAAAAAAATTAAAAGAAAATAATTTATTAAAGAATAAACATATTCCTCAAATATATCTGCGATCATCAATAGATCAAAGAATGGAATTATTGCGAGGATTGATGGATACTGATGGATCTATCACTAAAACTCAATCATTTGAGTTTTATCAAAAAAATTATGAATTTATTCTTCAAGTTGTTGAACTTCTATCTTCTTTAGGGATAAAATCTAGGGTAAGTAGAAAGTCAATCAATCAGTGTTGGTATTATACAGTTCGTTTTGCTTCCAAAGAAAAAGTTTTTAATCTTCCAAGAAAGTTAGAATTAATAAATTTTAATGGAAAAGGAAGACCTCAAAATAAAAGACATTATATACAAAAAATAGAACAAGTAGATAGTGTCCCAGTTGCGTGTATTCAAGTAGATAGTGATGACCATCTGTTTTTATGTGGAAATACTTTTATCCCAACACATAATACAACAACGGTAGTATCATACTTATTGCATTATATTGTTTTTAATGACAACGTAAATGTCGGCATTCTTGCAAACAAGGCATCAACCTCAAGGGAGATTTTAAGTAGACTTCAATTATCTTATGAGAATCTTCCAAAATGGATGCAACAAGGTATTGTATCTTGGAATAAAGGATCATTAGAACTTGAAAATGGTTCAAAGATTATTGCGGCATCAACGTCTGCTTCTGCTGTTCGAGGAATGTCATTTAATATTATTTTCTTGGACGAATTTGCATTCGTTCCAAATCATATTGCGGATGATTTCTTTGCATCTGTTTATCCTACTATTTCATCCGGTAAATCCACTAAGGTTATTATAGTAAGTACCCCAAAAGGTATGAACCACTTCTATAGAATGTGGCACGATGCGGAAAGAAATAAAAGTCAATTTGTTGCTACTGAGGTTCACTGGTCAGAAGTACCCGGAAGAGATGAGGAATGGAAAGCTCAGACAATTGCAAACACAAGTGAAGAACAATTTAGGGCAGAGCATCTTTGTGAATTTTTAGGATCCATAGGAACCTTAATCAATCCAAGTAAACTTAAAATATTGGTATATGATGATCCAATAACCAGAAGTAAAGGTCTTGATGTTTATGAAGACCCCAAGGAGGATCATAATTACTTAATTACTGTTGATGTTGCTCGTGGTATAGGAAATGATTATTCGGCATTTGTGGTTTTTGATATTACAAACTTTCCATACAAAGTAGTTGCAAAGTATAAAAATAATGAAATTAAACCGATGCTATTTCCAAGTATCATTAATGAAGTTGCAAAGGGGTATAACAATTCTTGGTTGCTTATAGAAGTTAATGATATTGGAGACCAAGTTGCAAACATTCTTCATTTTGATTTGGAGTATGATAATATTTTAATGTGTGCGATGCGAGGTAGAGCAGGGCAATTAGTTGGTTCTGGTTTTAGTGGTAAAAAATCTCAACTTGGAGTTAGAACAACTGCGGCAGTTAAAAAATTAGGTTGCTCTAATTTAAAATTACTTATTGAGGATGATAAGTTATTGGTTAATGATTATGATATTATTGCAGAAATGACAACTTTTATTCAGAAGCATAATTCTTTTATAGCGGAAGAAGGGTGTAATGATGATTTGGTAATGTGCTTAGTTATTTTTGCCTGGCTAGTTGCTCAAGATTATTTCAAGGAAATGACGGATAATGATATTCGTAAGAGAATTTATGAGGAACAGAAAAATCAAATTGAACAGGATATGTCTCCATTCGGATTTATTTCTGATGGATTAGAAGATATGGAAGTATTTGTGGAGCAAGAAACTGGAGATAGATGGATGTTTGCTACTCCAGAAAATCAAATACAAACTGAAGAGGTTTGGAGTGTTGATGAATATGGAGACCGTTCTTATATGTGGGATTATAGATAAGTCTTTGAAGAGAAGGAAATTATAAATACTTTTAGAATAATTCGGGATAACGGAGAATAAAGATGCCGCTAAATTTAGCATCTCCTGGAATTGTAGTAAGGGAAGTTGACTTAACCTCTGGTAGAGTTCAACCAGCTTCTAATAAAGTAGGAGCAATTGTTGCACCTTTCGCAAAAGGTCCTGTAGACTCGCCAACTTTAGTGGAGAATGAAAATGATCTGCTGAATATTTTTGGAGAACCGTATTCCACAGATAAGCACTATGAAAGTTGGATGGTTGCTTCATCCTATCTTTCTTATGGTGGTTCATTACAGGTAGTCAGAGCAGACGACACCCAACTAAAAAATGCCTTTGTAGGAACTGCAAGTAGCGTTAAGATTAAGAGTTTGGATAATTATGAAGAACTTGGATATGATGAAAATACTATTACTGGTGTTACTGTAGCAGCAAGAAATCCTGGTTCTTGGGCAAATGGAATTAAAGTTGCAATTATTGACTCCAAAGCAGACCAAATCTTAAGCGGTATATCCACAACTTCAGTAACAAATACTACTTTTGTTGGAGTTGCAACAGCATCTAATGGTGATATTGGAATCACTACCACATTTGTTACTGGAATTACAACAACTGGTATTTCATCTGGACAAACTTTAAAAATAGAAACTGGAATTATTGATTCTGGAACAACAGTATCTTCAATTGGTGTTGGAACCGTATTTTTCAATAAACCAACTTTAAATGCCATTACTCTAGACAATGTATCACTTTCTTTTGGAAGTTACACATCTACAACAACTGGAACCACAATTCAAGTTGGTTATGGTGTAACTCAATCTGTAGTGGGTAAAACTGATGTTACAAACGGAAGTTCTATTGACGGTTATTTAAAAGGTATTATCACTGAAGTTGGTCAATCAGAAGTAAAAGTTAAAGTTCTAAGTCACGTATCTGCTGCTGGAACAGAAACATCCGTTGATTATCAGCAAGATGGAACTTGGTGCTTTACCGAAACTGGAAATGTTGGTATCGTATCTGTAACCCCGGCAGCAGGAACAAACAACAGCGGTATTTCCTCTGCTACTTTGGGAAGTGCTGCTTATACTGGCGAAGTTGATTGGTTCAGTCAACAATACATCGACCTTGATAAAATCAAAACCAAAATCCAGTGGAATAATCTATCACCTGCACCAGGAACTTCGGCATTTGCAGAACCAAGAGGATCTAGATTTGATGAAGTTCATGTTGTAGTTATTGATGAGTTAGGAACTATTACTGGTAATGCCGGAACAATTCTTGAAAAGCATATAGGTCTTTCTAAGGCAACTGATGCTGAGTTTTCTGCAGGAAGTACTTCGTATTGGAGAAAGTATATTGCCGCAGGTTCTGCAAATATCTTTGCCGGTGGTGCTCCTGCCGGACTTACCACAACAGGATATGATGCTGGTCAGTTTGATTTAACAACCGATAATGGATGGGATCAACCTGCAGAAAATGTTATTTTTGGTGCCGCAGGTTCTAATACCTATACCTTAGCGGGTGGTCTTAACTATAATGGTCAAACTGGAATTGGAACTACCGGTGCTCTTACTGCTGATCTTAGTGAGTTGAAGGATGGGTATGATTTATTTGAAAATACTGAAGAAATTAAAGTAGATTTCTTATTAATGGGTTCTGCCGGATATGCCAAAGAAACTGCACAAGAACTCGCAAATAAACTCATCTCGGTTGCCGAACTGAGGAAAGATGCAATTGCCTTTATTACTCCATATAGAGGTGCCGCTCTTGCAGACAATCCAGTAGAGGGTGGAGTTACAGTCAAAACTCCAGAAGATATTACCAGAAATGTAATTAGTTTCTTCTCTTCCATAGCATCTTCATCTTATGCAGTATTTGATTCTGGGTACAAGTATATGTACGATAGATTTGCAAATACTTATAGATATGCTCCTTTAAACGGTGATATTGCCGGTCTTTGTGCTCGTAGTGATATTAATTTCTTCCCTTGGTATTCTCCTGCCGGTACATCAAGAGGTGCTATTCTAAATGCGGTTAAACTTGCATACACCCCAAGTAAGTCACAAAGAGATCGTCTATACTCCAATAGAATCAATCCAATCATCTTCTCACCGGGAGCAGGTATTATTCTGTTTGGTGATAAGACTGGATTAGGAAGAACATCTGCATTTGATCGTATTAATGTTCGCAGACTCTTTATCTATCTTGAAGATGCCATTTCTCGTGCCGCCAAGGATGTACTATTTGAGTTTAACGATGAAATTACAAGAACCAATTTCGTAAATACGATTGAACCATTCTTGCGTGATGTTCAGGCAAAGAGAGGTATTTTTGATTATGTTGTTATTTGTGATGAAACAAATAACACGGCAGCAGTTATTGATGCAAATCAATTTAAAGCAGACATCTACATTAAACCAGCGAGATCGATTAACTTCATCGGTCTTACCTTTATTGCCACCAAGACTGGTGTTGATTTTGAAGAAGTAATCGGCAACTTTTAATTAATCAAGAGGTTTAACAACTATGGCAACCAGAAATCAATTAAATCCACCTCCTTTAAGGAAGATTACAGACTTCAAGAGTAAGCTGTCTGGTGGTGGTGCTAGAAGTAACCTCTTTGAGGTTGTTCTTTCTTTCCCAGATGTTGCAGCTGCCGATACTAATGTTCTTGACAAATCAAGATTCTTAGTTAAGTCTGCGGCACTTCCAGCTTCAACAGTAACTCCAATAGATGTTGCATTTAGAGGAAGAACTCTAAAATTAGCAGGAGATCGTACTTTTGAAACTTGGACGATTACTGTAATTAATGACACTGATTTTTCTATTCGTTCGGCATTTGAAAACTGGATGAATAAAATTAACAGGGTATCTGATAATACTGGTGTTACTGATCCGGCATTATATCAGGCAGATGCTTTCGTTTATCAATTAGATCGTGATGGTTCTACGCTGAGAGCATATCATTTCTATGATTTATTCCCAACAAATATTAGTCCAATCAATCTGGCATATGAAACTGATGCCATTCAGGAGTTTACCGTAGAGATGCAGGTTCTTTGGTGGGAAGCAGTTAAAGGTAATTCACCTGCTGCTGGCGGTGAAGATATTAACTAAATAGAACATATTAAGAGTTTAAATTTATAAAATGGCGAAACTTTTTGGTTTTTCGATTGAGGATAATGAAAAAAAATCCAAATCAATAGTCTCCCCCGTTCCTCCTAATAATGAGGACGGGGTTGATTATTATATTCAATCTGGATTTTATGGTCAGACTGTTGATATTGAGGGTGTCTATAGAACAGAATATGATCTAATTCGTAGATATCGTGAGATGTCTCTCCATCCAGAATGTGATGGTGCAATTGAAGATGTTGTTAATGAAGCAATCGTAAGTGATTTATATGATTCTCCCGTAGAGATAGAACTCTCAAACTTAAATGCAAGTGATAAACTCAAGAAAATTATAAGAGATGAGTTTAAATATATTAAAGAAATTATGGACTTTGATAAGAAGTCTCACGAAATTTTTAGAAATTGGTATATTGATGGTAGATTATTTTATCTCAAGGTAATTGATATAAAAAAACCTGAAGAGGGCATTCAGGAATTGAGATATATTGATCCTATGAAAATGAAACATGTTCGTCAAGAAAAAAAGACCAATAATAATTCCGGACCAAACTTATCAACACTTACTAATTTTAATGTAAATCAGGTTACATATCCTGAAATTGAAGAATATTTCATCTATACTCCAACATCAAACTATCCATCAGGTATGCTTGGATCTTCCTCAAAAGGTGCGGTAAAAATTGCTAGAGATTCAATTACTTATTGCACATCAGGATTAATTGATAGGAATAAGGGAACCGTCCTTTCATATCTTCATAAAGCAATCAAGGCACTCAATCAACTTAGAATGATTGAAGATTCTCTTGTGATTTATAGATTATCAAGAGCACCCGAGCGTCGTATTTTTTATATTGATGTCGGCAATCTTCCAAAGGTAAAAGCAGAACAATACCTCAAAGAGGTTATGAGTCGCTATCGTAATAAATTAGTTTACGATGCAAACACTGGTGAAGTTCGTGATGACCGCAAGTATATGAGTATGCTTGAGGATTTTTGGCTTCCAAGAAGAGAGGGTGGTAGAGGAACCGAAATTACAACTCTTCCCGGTGGTCAAAATCTTGGAGAACTTTCTGATATCGAATACTTTCAGAAGAAACTCTATAGAGCACTTGGAGTTCCCGAATCCAGAATTGCCGGGGGTGGTGATGGATTTAATTTGGGTAGATCATCAGAGATTTTGAGAGATGAACTTAAGTTTTCTAAGTTTGTTGGACGCCTAAGAAAGCGTTTTGCGAATATGTTTAATGACATGCTTCGCACTCAACTTCTCCTTAAGAATATTGTAACTCCTGAAGATTGGGAAACAATGAGCGATCATATTCAGTATGATTTCTTATATGACAACCATTTTGCAGAACTTAAGGAAGCAGAATTACTTACAAATCGTTTAACACTCGTTGCGACGATGGAACCATATATTGGCAAATATTTCTCAACCGAATATGTCCGCAAAAAGATTCTTCGTCAAACTGATAGTGAGATTATTGATATTGATGAACAAATTGATGATGAAATTGAAAAGGGTATTCTTCCAGATCCTAATCCTCCAGTGGATGAAATGGGCAATCCTATTCCAGAAGGTGGTTTACCTCCAGAAGGTACAGGAGAGTCAGCACTAGGAGAAGTTCCTGAAGAACCACTTGCACCAGAACCTCCTCCAGAGCCTAAAGGTGGCAAGATATAAATAATCTTATAATAATAAATTGTTTTTATGGAAGAACTTATCGATTTGATTGCAACAGATGGTTCAGCATCTGATGTATCTGATAAAATTAAAGAAATATTATACGCAAAAGCATCGGACAGAGTTGATTCTGCCCGACCTTATGTGGCAGCATCGATGTTTGGTGATGAAGGCAATACAGAGGACCAAGAATAATGGCAATTAAGATTGTTCAAAATGTAAATAGAATTACTGCTACTGCAGGTGCGGCAACTACTAGTAATCCTATTGCCCTTAGAAGTGGATATATAAGAGTATCTACCGGATTGACCTCAGTTTATATTGAAATCGGAGGAGATCCGGTTGCCACCACTAATTCTTTTCAAATTGGTCCATATGGTAATGAAGTATTGAAAGAAAGACTTGCAAGACAAAAGATTGCAGGAATTACTACAGGAGCGTCAACTGTTATTTCATTTGATGAAAATGCAGGAAATCCATTTTTAGTTGGCGATTATGTCACCATTCAAAATGCACAACCAGCAGGAATTAATACAGAGCACAGATTGATTACTGCAGTATCTAATGATTCCGTAACAATCTCACATAATAGTTCATCTATTGTTGGAATAATTACTACAACTAATGCAAATATTGCAAGAAGTGTGAAGGTGAGTGCGATTACCTCATCAGGATCTGAGAATGTTAGTATCACAGAAATCGTTCAGTTAGTCACCGAATAAAAAATGAAACTCATCACAGAAGAAGTCTCACAAGTAGAGTTTATTACCGAAAAGGTAAATGGTAAAAAAACAATGTTTATTGAAGGAATTTTTCTTCAAGGAGACATTTGTAATCGTAATGGAAGAATGTACCCTATGCAAACTCTTGCAAAGGAGGTAAAAAGATACACCGAATCTTTTATTTCAAAAGGTCGTGCTCTTGGGGAGTTAGGACATCCAGATGGTCCTACAGTCAATCTTGATCGTGTTTCTCATAAGATTGTTTCTCTTACGGCAGAAGGAACAAACTTTAGGGGTAAGGCACAACTTCTCGAAACTCCAATGGGTAAAATTGCCCAATCTTTATTGGATTCTGGTGTTTGTCTAGGTGTTTCTTCTCGTGGTGTTGGTTCACTTAAATTGACCAATGAAGGTCATAAAATTGTTGGCGAAGATTTCATGCTTGCAACTGCTGCAGACATCGTTGCCGATCCTTCTGCTCCTGATGCTTTTGTTCAAGGAATTATGGAGGGTAAAGAATGGGTTTGGGAAGGAGGAATCCTTCGTGAAAAACTTGCAGAGCAAACAAAGCGTAGAATCAATACTCTTGTAGATGAAAAAACTCTACAAGAACATAAAATTGAATTATTTAAAGATTTCTTGGGAAATCTTTAATTTATAAATAAATATAGATTATAACACAAGATCTAAAAAAAATGTCCGTTGGTAGAAATTTACAAGAAATGGAAAACGTAGTAACCAAAGGGGCCGCACCTGCCGAAACTCCCTCAAAGAGTGCAACTTCCGTTGTAACTCCTGGTCAAACAAGTTCTTGGGAAGATTTAGGCGGTCCAACTCCAGAAAATTATCGTCCCGATGATGATTCTTCAAAACTTAAGGATCCAGCCACAACTCTTGCACAAGTTAGAGATGTTGTAAACGCTAAAGCAGTTGCAGCAGATTCTATGAAAGGTGTAAAGGAAGAGACGGAAGAAGATGAAGATCTTGTTGATGAAGAAGAACTTGATGAGGATGAAGAAGTAGTTGCCGAAGAGTCTCATGATGAAGAAGGTAAAAAATCGAAGAACGGCAAAAAACCTTCCAAAAAAGAAGATGAAGATGAGGATGAAGAAGACGAAGAAGATGAAATGAAGGAAGAGTTTGACATCGAAGAAGATGTTAATGCTCTCCTTGCCGGTGAAGAACTCTCTGAAGAGTTTCAAGAAAAAGCAAGAACAATTTTTGAAGCAGCAATCCATTCTAAGGTTGCCGAAATCAAAGAAGAACTTCAATCATCCTATGAGGAAGCACTCGTAGAAGAAATTGAAGCAATTAAAGAAGGTCTTGTTGATCGTGTCGATGCATACCTTGAGTATGTTGCTGATGAGTGGATTGCTGAAAATGCACTCGCAGTTGAGCACGGTCTCAAAACTGAAATGACCGAATCATTCCTCCAAGGAATGAGAGGTCTTTTTGAAGATCATTATGTTTCAATCCCTGAAGATAGATATGATGTAATCGAGAGTATGGTAGATAAACTTGATGAAATGGAAGGAAAACTCAACGAGCAAATTGAAAGAAATGTTGCTCTGAATAGAAGATTAGCAGAGTCAGTTGCTGATGTAATTTTTGCAGATGTCGCTGAGGGTCTTGCACTTTCTCAGAAGGACAAACTCGCTTCTCTTGCCGAAAATGTTGAGTTTGATAGTGAAGCAAACTATCGTGAGAAACTGGTAACTCTGAGGGATTCTTATTTCCCAACAAATACTAGTGCTCAAAGAGATGACTCGGAAACCTTATCCGAAAGTACTGATGTCCAGTCCCAGCAACTACAAGTTGATGGAAGAATGGCAACATACCTTCAGACTCTGGGAAGAGTCGCTAAACTGTGATTTTTTAAATTATAAACAATCAAACAAAAACTTTCAACAAGGTAAAACAAATGCAAATGTTCAACGCAGAATATTTGCAGGAGAAGTGGGCACCAATTCTGGACTATTCCGGAATGGATCAGATCAAAGATGCACATCGCAGATCTGTAACCGCTATCCTGCTAGAAAACCAAGAGAGAGAACTCCGCGAAGAGCGTGATTTCCTCTACGAATCTCCAACCAACTCCGGTAATGCTGCTGGTGCTTCCGGTGGATTTGGTGGCAGTGCTCAAGGATTTAATGCTGGACCTACAGCTGGTTTCGACCCCGTTCTGATTTCTCTAATCAGACGCTCTATGCCTAACCTGATTGCTTATGATCTGTGTGGCGTTCAACCAATGAACGGTCCTACCGGACTCATCTTTGCGATGCGTTCACGTTACACCAACCAGTCCGGAACTGAAGCATTCTACAACGAAGCAGATACTAGATTCTCTTCCCAGAATGCTGCTGGAACTCTTGCATCAGGTGCTGTTGGTTTCGGTACTACTGCTTCTTCAGTAGGACAAAACAATCCTAGCGTTCTTAACGATAATCCTGCAACGGCATACGGTGTCTCCACCGCTATGAACACTGGTGATTCGGAAGCACTTGGTGATGCTGCAAATAATCAGTTCAACGAGATGGCATTCTCAATCGAGAAAGTCACCGTTACTGCTAAATCCCGTGCTCTGAAAGCTGAGTACTCACTTGAGCTCGCTCAAGACCTCAAGGCAATTCACGGTCTGAATGCTGAAGCTGAATTGGCAAACATTCTCTCAACTGAGATTCTTGCCGAAATCAACCGTGAAGTTATCAGAACCGTATACAAGATTGCTAAGCCTGGTGCTCAAGCAAATACTGCTACTGCTGGTACTTTTGACCTTGACGTTGACTCCAACGGTCGTTGGTCGGTGGAGAAGTTCAAGGGTCTTATCTTCCAAATCGAGCGTGATGCTAACGCTATCGCCCAGCAGACTCGTAGAGGAAAGGGTAACATGATTCTTTGCTCCGCAGACGTTGCTTCGGCACTTGCGATGGCAGGAGTTCTTGATTACACCCCAGCACTCAACGCAAATCTTAACGTTGATGACACCGGTAACACCTTCGCAGGTGTTCTTCAAGGCAAGTATAAGGTTTATATTGACCCATATTCGGCAAACGTTGCTCCTAATCAGTTCTACGTTGTTGGTTATAAGGGTTCTTCACCTTATGACGCAGGTCTATTCTACTGCCCTTATGTTCCCCTCCAAATGGTTCGTGCCGTTGGTGAGAACACCTTCCAACCAAAAATCGGATTTAAGACCCGCTACGGCATGGTCGCCAATCCATTCGCGGAAGGTTCAACCGTAGGTCAGGGTGCTCTTAATAGTAACCTTAACGCTTACTACAGAAGAGTCAAAGTTGCGAATTTAATGTAAATCTCTCTTACATATCTTTTAGGGGAACCTTCGGGTTCCCTTTTTTTATGCCAATCCAAAACAAATGGTTCCACAATCATAAATCTTATTGTATCCCAGTTCTCTTGCCTTTTCGTATTCGGTACAGTCATAGGCACCAATAAGTTTTTTCTGAAACATCATACGATTATATCTTTTATTACAATTCTTATCAATATAATAATAAGAAGGCCCGTTAACTCTAATATTATCAAATCCGTTTTTATAATAAACATTCCCGTTAGAATATCTTTTATCCGCATAAGAAACAATATTTCCTTCATAGTCTTCTCGGAACCAACTAAGTAGACGACTAAAACCTCCAATCACATTCACCCCTATTTTATTAGAAAATCTAGAAAGTTCCCATTCATAAACTCTGTTAAATCTAGATTTACAAAAAGTCATTACACAAACTAGTTCATCTTCATAAGTAAGTCCAATCTTAACCTTACTTTTGTCCTCACCTTGCATATGATTTTGATTTAGAAATTGATTTTTTTGATGAGTATCTATAATTACTTTCTTACATTTTCTGGCATATATTTTTTCATTTATATTCAATTTACTTGAGATAACAGATTTGACAATACTTTGTTTGTATAACCATTCATCACTATAAAACTGAAGAAGTTGTATTCCCTGCTTCTCACACATTAGGGTTTTGTTTAGATGATAAGATTTTCCCTTAATCAAAGATTCCTTAGATTCACTTGGTCTGTGTTGATGAGAATAAAGACCGTTATATTCAATTGCTAATTTATAATCAGGTAAATAAATATCCAACTCTTTACCATTCAGAACAGAACGGTTTGACTGAATAATATTGCCGTTATAGATTGATTGGACATACTCATATAAGGTGTTTTCTTCTTTACTTACTTTATTAATTTTTCTTTCATAAGAATTAGATAATCTAATATCAATTCCATAAATGTTCAACCACCTTGCTACTGTAGATTTCGCAACACCTATCTTTTCTCCAATCTCATCACAGGTCAATCCAGTTTTATATAATTCTTCAAGTTTTTCTTTATCACTTAAAATACTTGTACTATGACTATTCCTTCTTCTTGAATCAATTAATCCGTGTATTTTATGTTTCTTAAGATACTTAACAACAGGAATTGTAGATATACTCAATTCTTTGGCGATTTGTTCTATTGATTTTTTTTCTATAATGCGTTGATTATAAATCCATTCATAATTATCTAACTTTTTAAGAATAGATTTATCAACTGTTTTATCTTTTCTAGAGCAATCTGAACTTGAGTAACTTCTGAATCCATTTTCAGTATATGTTTTATCAATTGCACAAACTTTTCCACAACCACATTTACACTTTGGAATTGTATTTTCTGTAATATGATTTGCAAGAACATATGCCCTCGTCCTTAAAGGAATAGAATCGTAATGGCAATTTAAGAAACTTGTACTATTCTCAATTTGATCCCTGATCGAATTATTTAAGGATACTTTAATGAACTTAGATTTATCCCAATTTTCTTGAAGATATTTGATTAAATCCATTAAACATTTCAGGTTAGAATACTATAGTATATAGTAAATCAATTAAAACAACAAATCACTCTAAATAAAAATAAAAATGTCCTGCTCGTTTCCCAACCAAATTGATAATAGAAACTTCCTATCACCAGTTGGGTTTAAGTTTTCATTAGCAAAAGAACCTAAAGTTGCCTTTTTTTGTAATACGGCAAGAATACCAGAAATTACATTATCACTCAATACTCAACCAACATATCTAAAAGATATTGATGTTCCTGGAGATAAAATTACCTATGGTGATTTATCTCTAAGATTTATGGTTGATGAGAATATGGAAAATTATATGGCAATTCATAACTGGTTGACAGGTCTTGGATTTCCAGAAACAACTCAGCAATATAAAGATTTAATTTCTATAGTAAGTGACATAACACAATCACAAGACCCTAAAAGAGCATTTAGTGATGGAAGTCTGTATATCTTAAACAGTAACTATAATACAACTGCCGTGGTAAAATTTAAGGATTTATTTCCAGTATCATTAAGTTCTCTTGAGTTTGATGCAACACAAACAGACATCCAGTACTTTACAGCAGACGTGGCTTTCAAGTATACTGTGTATAATATTCTTGATGATAATAATACACCCCTATGAACCTCAGTTTAGATGAAATCCAGGAAATGTGGCAGAGAGATTCTGTCATAGACCCTGATAATTTACACGATGAATCTTTAAAAATACCGCAACTTCATTCAAAATATTATACTCTTTATAATACCATTACTCTTCTTCGTGAAAAGGCAAGAGAAACCTATAATAGAGTTCGTTTGGAACGTTACAATTACTACACAGGAAAGGCACCAGCAGAGGTCTATGCTGAAGAACCATTTCCGTATAAGGTAAGAGAGAAAGACGCCATACAGAGGTATATGGACGCCGATGAGAGACTCTGTAAGGTAGATTTGAAGATTAGATATTATGACATTATGCTTAAGTTTCTGGAAGAAGTTCTTAAGATGATTTCGAATAGAACGTATCAAATCAAGAACAGTATTGAGTGGCATAAGTTTACATCGGGGTATAACTAAATAAAAATAAACTGTCGGTAGAAATGAAGACGTTTGTAGAATTTATATCCGAATGTTATTTTTTACTTTCTGAAGGAGAGAAGAAAGGGCGTAGTGGTCCAAAATATAATTATGAGGTTGCTTTAGTTAATCTATACAATCATTTAACTAAATCTGATGACAAGGCAAATAATAAGGGTAAGATTCTTAGAGGTCTTGTAAGTAGGGGAGATACTGAAGAACTTACTGATTTTCTTGCTCAAGAATTAAATGCAGTAAAAAATGATGAGAAACATCCACTGCATTTTTCCAATATTGGGAATGAAGGATTTAGTGGTGGTAAAAAGACCGAAGATCATAGAGATTCTTATTACAGTGAGTTGGAAGATCAATTTTATACTTTTTTAAATGATAGTCAAAGTAAACTGGGCAAACGTTTAATATCTCAAGGATATACTGTTAAAAGACTTGGTGATGACAAAATACCACTATCAAAATCTGGAAAAACTGCTTATGGAAAAGAAAGTGATACTTCCAAAGCGGATATAGTTTTTCAACATCCAACAAGACCAGAAAGAGAAAATTATACAAGTCTTAAGAAAGCATCTGGTGCAGTTTCTGCTTCTGCTGGTGCGGATGAGACTGCTGGAAACTATACTGTTGGAATAAGAAACGCTTTGAAACTTGCACTTAAGAGTGGAAGAATCACAAAAGACCAGGCAAAGCAACTTGAGAGTGAAGGAAACAATAGAATATCTGCCCTTAGAGATGCTATGTCTAGTAGTAAGGGTATGAGTAAAGAACAACAAAAAGATTTACTTCCACAATTAGATAAACTTCGTGGTAGTGTTGAAGAACTTATCCCAGGAACCGAAAGAGAAACTGCCAAAGCACAATTAAGTGGTGTTGGTAAATACGAGAAGGCAGTTGACAGTTTTATTTCAACTGGGAGAGGTGGTGGAAGAAAAAGAAATCCGGGAGAAGTTTCTGGAGTCAATCAGAGAATGAGACTTGGAAAAGGAACCACTAAAACAAGGGAAGGTACAATTCAAAGACCAGTTACATCTACAGGTGATATTAAAGCACCAAGAACTGGAGAACCTTCGTCATTTGCATATTTTTCTAAGCAAGCAGCAGAAGCACAGCAAGCACTTGCTGCTGCCGAAGCAGAAAAGCAATCCGCACAAAATGAATTAGAAACAAATCCTGATGGAACAAAAACTTACAGACAGCATCAGGCACAAAAGAAAATTAATAATCCAAATCTAAATGCAAGATTGACAACTGCAGATCAGGCAGTACAAACTGCAAATATGACTTTTGCTGATATTCAGGCAAGAGCGGCACAAGCAAAAGAAATATTAGCGACACAATCACAACAACAAAAACCTGAGGTGCAGCAGCAACA